>OBIY01000055.1_pt1 | contig 43882 bp, 55 predicted proteins | sample 1519841 | NCBI WGS metagenome assembly OBIY01 (sample SAMN03019774, study PRJEB22545) | beach sand metagenome | biome: beach; feature: sea beach; material: beach sand | place: USA: Municipal Pensacola Beach, FL | collected 2010-07-30 | depth 30-40 cm m
AGTCATAAGAGATACAAATGTTGAACAAATAAACATGATTGTAGAACAAGGGTATGGGGCATTAGTATGATTGACCAATTGAATGATGTATTACAAAAAAACCTTCCTGCACAAGTTGCTGGTGAAATGAAAAAGGCATTAGAGCACTATGAAAAAGTTAAAGTGGACTTAGAGCTTTGCCAAAATGAACTAAAAGAATGCAAAGAAGAAAGATTAAAAATAAATTCCAGGATTGCTGTTTTTGAGTCTATGGAAAATGATTACGTTAAAGGTATTGAAAAAAATAGATTTGAGGCTGAAAAATTAGCACTAGATAGAAGGGATTTAAAAGTTAAAGAACTTGAATACAAACTTGAATTTCAAAAGCAAATAAATTGTGAACATAAAGACCTTATGGCTATTGCCTTTAAGCATGTTAGACCTGTGACAGTAACCCATCAAAACGAATACACCACTCATACTGAAGAGTATAACAACCAAGAATGCAAATATGAAAAAATTGAAACTGGAAGAACAGTTGAAGCAAGAACTACAATTGAGGATGAGTAATGACAAAAGAGGATGCGGTAAAGGAGATATATTTTTGGCAATACAGTAATACTGGATGCTTTAACCAAAAGCTTTTTGACTTATATATGAAGGCTGATGGCAATAATAAAAGTAGACTTTGGCTTGCCTTTCCCGAGTTAATCGAGGCGTTAGAAGATTGGAATAAAGCTGGTGATTATGGAAAAGAACTTTTTATAAAGTACGGATTAATTAAAGATTAATGGTTAGGGGTTTAATATTCATGACTGCAATTGAATACGCATTAACATTCTTAGGGACTCCATACACCTGGGGAGGTAATACCCCAGGTGAGGGTTTTGATTGCTCAGGATTCATCTGTGAGGTTCTAAAGTCTCAAGACATCCTGAAAAATCACGACGACTTCACAGCTCAGGGTCTTTATTATCTTTTTACTGCAAATGGGAAAAACAGCGCTATACAAGAGGGTTCACTCATCTTTTATGGGGGATCAGAAAACAAAATAACACACGTGGCGATGGCCATAAATAGTTCACAAATAATCGAAGCAGCCGGAGAGGGTCGGGTTAGCAGCGACAAGGGATTTGTAAGGATCAGAAAAATCAATTACAGATCAGACTTAGTTGCTGCAATACCTGTTTTACAATTATGAAAAAAGAAGAAATTAACAAAATTATCAGAATGGAACTTAAAGAGAAGGGTGTAAAAATAAAAAAGACTGATGTTGATGAAGTCCTCAACTGCCTTGGCGTTATTTTTTACCACAACGCTGTGGCCGTATCCTCAATTATTACTACTGGTAAATTTTTAATGAGTGAGCAATGCAAGAAGAAAAATTAGATCCAGAATCAGTGCTAGGAAAAATAATTAAAAGAATCGAACAACTTGAAAAAGTTGTGGGTATAAAGACCAGGTTTTGTGATGTTTGCGACGCTGAAATGCCTGGTCTTTGTATCTGTAAAAAGAATATGGATGCTGAATACCAAATGGATAATTAGGGAGTTTTATGAGTGACGAAAAGGGCAATACTGGTAACTTGAACACTGGGAACTTGAACACTGGGAACTGGAACACTGGGGGCTGGAACACTGGGGGCTGGAACACTGGGGGCTGGAACGCTGGCGACTGGAACGCTGGCGACTGGAACGCTGGCGACTGGAACGCTGGCGACTGGAACACTGGGAACAGGAACACTGGGGACTTGAACACCAATACGCCAACAGTCAGGCTTTTTAACCATGATTCTGGATGGGAGTTTATGGGAGAAGAGCACATTAAATTAAGAGATATTATTTATAAGTATCAAAAAGATTTATACACATGGGTTTATGAAAAAGATATGAGCGGTCAAGAGAAAAATGAAAACCCTACCTATAAAACAACGGGCGGATACTTAAAGGTAAATAAAACAACTTACAATGGTAAGCCTGTAACGAAAGAAGACCGCGAGTTTCTGGAATCAGTGCCAAACTTTTGCCCAAAGATACTAGAAGAGTGTACTGGCATTGTGCTTAATAAAAAGCGAGTCATAACCATTGATGGCAAAGATATTGAGATAAGCGAGGATAGCTTTAAAAAAAGACAGTTTAATTTTTCAGAAATTTTTAGGTCGAGGTTTGCGGGAATTGAAATTAGACCAACACAGGTTGACGATTTTTAATGTATGATAATGTGCAATAGGAGAAATAGAGGATGACCGTATTAATAGTTTTATTTTCATTAATGGTTCTATCAGGCGCAGCCATGATGGCCATACCGCACACCAATAACAAGGTTCTTTATTTGGGTTTCACTCTCTTGTGCGGAGGGTGCTTAAGCCTAGTTATTCTTTTTGTACTTAGCGAGCAGCTATGAACATAATAAGCGACATTACAATTCTATTCGGTGATTTATTAATGTTGACAAGATGCGTCAGATATAGTATTATTAATCTACAACTTCTTAATAGTGATAACAGACATTCAGAAGTTAGGCCGATACGGATATCGGCCTTTTTATTTTAAATTATGAACGATCCAAACTGGGAAAGGGCCGAGTCGGCCTACAATAAACATTACGATCCACACGCTGAAATATGTCCTGAGTGTGGAGCTGAGGATAGTTTTGAAGAGTGTACAGATGAGGGCAGTTTTTTAAAATGCATGAATTGCGGATACATATATGATGAATAACTTCTGGGACGACTGGGGACTTCTTCATCATAAACCAACTCGCGACAGCAACAACGGCTGGATTTATACGGCCTATTTTATCTTTAAAAAATTAAAACCACCTCCTTTTGATATCCTAGAAACCTTTAAGTTCTGTACCCCCAGGCCAGGCGAAAATTATCGCAGAGTCGACAAGCAAGGGCCGCCAATTTCTCATGATGAAATCACTGGCATGTACGCAATCTTTGGAGAGATAGCAGAACGAAGATGCAGAGTAATACAAAATGACTGGTTCCTAGATATCGAATCCAAAAAAAGGTACGAAGATAGTACCAAGTTTTTTAGTCACCTTTTCAAACTCGCTGTAAACTGGAAAAACAGAAACTATCACTGGGAAAATAAGCTCTACGGTGTCTGGAATATCACCCGTACGTACCCCCTTACACAAAGACACTATCTTTTAAAAAAGTTTGGTGGATTCAATCTCTTATATTTTTTACTTTTCTACTTAAATGCCCTATTCACTACTTTATCCAGCAATAAATCAGCAAAGAACCTCTTGTGGCTTATGCTCAAAGATATAAAGTCCCCTATTCGTACTAAATTTTATCCTGATTATTTCGACTACCCAGATCATCCATTACGACTTGAATAATTAGATAACTCTCCCTAATATCAATATTTCGACTACCTCAAAAACCAAAAATAGATAAAAGGGAGAGTTATTGCCATGGATTTTATTAACCAAGAACTACTAGGTCAACTCAATTCACAGTTAACTGAAGCAATTCCTGAGTTTCCCCTGGATGGGAAATTTCATCACTTTAAAAACGGAAATCGAGAACCAAATTCATCTCACATATGGGCCTGTGGATTTTCCTGGGAATTTAAAGGCAACACTTACCAGTACGTTACAGCAGGGGATTGGCGTGATGGATCCAAACTCACTGTAAAGTCCTATGACAGCAAAAAGATATCCACAGCAGAACGAAAACAAGCAAAAAAACACATCGAAGAAGTTGAGTCTCAAGCGATAAAGGAAAAAGAGAAAAACCACACTACCTGTAAAGAAAAGTGGGAAGCAATCTTTAAAGACCTACCAGTATCATCGGATCGACATGAGTATCTTAGATTTAAAAAAATTGACCAAAACTATCGGGCCAGGATTAGAAATAGTACGCTTTTAGTACCAATTGAGCATCCAGAGCATGGGTTCGTAGGGTGTCAGCAGATCTTTAAAAAAGATGAAAAATTCCTTAAGATCTTTACTAAGGGCGTTAGAATTCGTGGATCTTATTGCAGGCTCACTAATTTTGATATCAAAAAAGAGTCTCTGGTTTATCTAGTTGAGGGATTTGCCACAGGTGCAACGGTTCATATGGCCACAAATAGGCCTGTAATAGTCGCTTTTAATGCAGGTAATATCATACCTGTAACAAGCTCTCTAAAATCCCTTAACCCGCAATTAAAAATCATAATCCCTGGCGACGATGATCATCAAAACAAGAAAAATCCTGGAAAGTACTACGCAAGCCTTGCTAGTAAACAATTCTCAAACGTAATCTATCGCCTACCAAAATTCTCAAACCCTGACGGTCTCACAGACTTTAATGATCTTCACGTATGCGAAGGACTTGATAAGGTAAAAGAACAGCTTCTTATTAATCAATCCGATTTTGTATCGATCATATCTCTGGGATACAACGCAGGAAAATATTTCTACGTTAATACCCAAACCTCAGAAATTTTTAACCTCACAGCAGCTCAGCATATCCAGTCTTCTTTAATCGCTCAGGCAACGAGTAAATACTGGGGACAGCGCTTTAGGTTTAAGACTGATAAAGACGGCAATCCAACCAGCAAGGTCGACTGGGATCACTGCGCTGAAAAACTTCTAGAAGAGCAGCGAGAAATAGGCTTTTTTGATAACAAAAACGTACGTGGATACGGAGCCTGGATAGATGAAGAATCAGTAATATTTAATGCAGGCAAAACTTTGTATGAATACAAATCAGACGATACAATGATAGCTCATGAGATAACTTCTCATAACCTAAATACAAAGTTTATCTATGAAGCCAACAAACCCATCGACTTTTCGCCTAATCAGATATTATCTCGCGATGAACTCGACTCAATTGTGGAATGCTTCTCACTTGCCTCTTATAAAAATGCTAACGACCATATTTATATTTTGGGCCTTCTGGCCGTTGCCCAAATTCCAGGTGTATGCCCTTGGCGCTCTCACGAGTGGCTTACTGGCCCTAGAGGTAGTGGTAAAACTACGCTCCTGTCCTGGATATCTCAACTTTGTTATAACCAGGGAACTATTCAAGATCCAACTCATGCTGGACTCAGACAGGTCATTGGAAACAACTCACTGCCAGTTTTTATTGATGAAACCGAGCCTAATAATCCTGAAGCACGACGACGAATGGATTCAATCATGGATCTTGCTCGGCAATCAAGCTCACCCAATTCCAGTCGAATTATCCGAGGAACTACTGAAGGAAACGCTCAATCATTCCTAGTCTCAGCAATCTTCATGCTTTCAAGCATCCAGGTCTCAATCAAAAACGCAGCAGACCTTTCCAGATTCACTGTAATAGAGCTTGAGAAAAATACCAGAGAGAACTTCGCTGTAATGAAAAAGCATGCCGCCAAGTTTGAAGAATACTCTCCAAAACTACTGGCATACATCCTAAGTCAGTCCCACAATATTCTGGCCAATATCAGCTTCATACACGGCTTTATATTAGATGAGTATCAAGACCTGGATGCCAGACAAGCAGATCAAATCTCAGTCCTTGTGGCGGGCTATTACAGCATCAGGCACGGTGGTCTTGTCGATGAGTTTCAACTCTCAATTATTATGGCCCAACTCAATATACAGGCCTCAGATTATGTGGAAGATTCCAGGGAAGGCGATGAGAGTAAATGCCTTGAATCGATACTTGACGCGGTGGATACTAACAGCAGACATACAGTTATGCAGATGATTCAAAATGATTTTGAGTCAGATCTTGCAGCTCTTGGTATGAAGGTAATCAGTAAAAATGCGCAGTGTATCGAGCTTTTTATTAAGGCAAAATCCAATCCTTTAAAAAAATTAATCCAAGATACTGAGTATGAAGATTACGCAAAAATATTAAGACGCAGCGAGCATTTGGTGCAGAGAAAATCAGTACAAAGAATTTTTGGTGCCCCAAGATCGGGCTTGACTGTTCGCGTTGTTTTGTCTGATACGGTGCAGGAAAATGACTTGCAGCAGTATGAAAATTACGATGATGCCCCGTTCTAATTAGGTGTTACCAAAATGCGTTTGGTAACGGGTAACATGACGCATTTCAAATAGTGAATAATATCATATGTTTATGAGCGTGTTACCGTTGTTACCGTGTTACCAAAAATGTGAGACATACATATACTTATACATAAAAAAATTAAAAGTTAAAAAAAATCCTCGCACGTATATGTTCTCCATAAATGCGGTAACATGGTAACATTGGTAACACTAATAATAATAATAATAATATTTATTATATATATTATTATTATTATTAGGGTTTTTCTGCGTCAAATGTTGAACAGTCTTGTTACCTTTTTGTTACCGTACCATTTTAGTCCGGTAACAGAATGATTCAAGGTGTTATTTGATAAACTGAGCCCACAATGTTGCTGTAAACAAAAAAATATATTAATCTTCTTGTATGAACTTTTGGGAAAAATTTGCAAAACCAAAAAAACAAGAGGCCAGAGGATCTGTAAAAGATATCTTTGGGCGTAGCCAGGATTCGATGCGTGGCGCTAGGAAATCTTACACCAATATCAAGCCTGATGACTCCCCTGAGAAGCGTCGCGGTAGATGGCAAAAAAAGTTTCGCAAGGGATTTACCGGTAAATAACACCACTGACTCGATCAAATAAAAACTCAAAATAATTCCAATCCACACCGTTATCATTTTTACCCCCTAAATCGGCTCTCTAAGAGCTTTTTGGGTCTTGGGGTATACTTAGGTATACCCCAGAGCTTTAAATCGGCTTATATGGGCTTATTTTGCCCAAGGTGACTTGTAATTGATTCCCGCTGGTCTTCTTTGCTGTTGTACGGGCTGTTGAACCTGAGGCGTTGAGTAATGACCGTTGTGCACCTTGTCGGAATGAATACGATCTGCCCTGGTATCTTCATACAACGCTCTGAGGGTTCCCGCGATACTTCCATAGTTAGGTTGTTGTCCACCATAACCCTGAGAACCGTTTATATTGATCACGTTATAGTTGCCGTTGGCCGTTGAGGTTGTTTGTTGATTCCCACGCTTGTACTGCTCGCAAGAACATCCAGCTTCATTCGCTGCCATTTGCTGGCCTGTGATACACATGACCTGGCATTGGTGTCCCGCATTCGCGTTCTGATAGTGGTTCTCCTTCCAGTCCGGTGATGAAGCACACGAAGCAAAAATAAGTAATACTGGTAGGCTGATAATCTTAATTAGTTTCCAATTTAAATTTTTCATCTCTTTCTCCCCTGTTAGTTTCGCATCTTTCAGCGGTTTTAAAACTACGTGATATCCTGGTCTCGGTTCATAGTTTTTAATTAGACCTTGCTTAATTAAATCTTCCTTTATTTTTTCAGTAGGCCAGTTACTGTTCATCCTGAATTTTAATGTTTCATCTTCTCGTATCTTCATAGCTATTCCTTGTTTAAAAGGTCAGTATCGTAGACGGCAATTAGTTCTTCAAAATTTATATAAATACCAATGTTCGCTAGCTCACGTGCTACTTTATTTTTTTGATCTTGATTCAACTGATCAAAAAGATGGGTAGCATAACAGTTTAGACCATTTTCAGAGATGCCATCTAATAAGTCTTCAACCTCGCCTTTATTCATTGGATCGATTTCGTTTTTATTCAGACCCTGAACGAATTGAGATCTCCAGTTTTTTATAGTTTCAATTACTTCATTTTCTAAACTATTTAATTTCTTCATATATTACTCCTAGTTATTTTTATTCCCTGGGTTTTAAAACGAGGTCTGGACACCACATCCAGACCCCTAGAAATAAAATCCCAAAGGATTTATCCAGCGATATCTTCATCAGATGTGATATCGTGGATTACATATTCTTGGCGATGTTCATCATGTTCATCATCACTTAAGTCTCCATAGACTCTATCTATCGTCTCAGTTATCCAATCAGAAGCATCATCATAGTGATTAAACTCTGGTGATCCTACATTATTACCGGCCCAATCTAAGACTACATACTTTTTACAACTCGAGAATTGGTCAGCACCGTGATAGGCGTGACCAACGTACTCATTACCTTCTTTATCAATGGCCAAAACTTGTCCTGAGTCTTCAATGATGACCTTATGTTCTTTATTTAGTTCATAGGTTGGGTTATCAGAGTGGCCAGGTTCTGCTTCCTGGATTGCTTCGTTGTCTTCAATATCTCTAAAATAATAACCAATGCTATGATCCAGGAATGATAGTGAGTCTTCACCATGCCACTCATAAATAACTGCCTTGCTGTAATTTCCTCTGGCATCACCACCTTGATGCATTGAGATTATGATAAATGTTTTATCGGCATACACCCAATCTTCATCGCTGGATACGATTGAGTATTGCATGATATCTGATAAATCATTTTCATAGTTATAAGTATTTTCCTGACCGATAACTTTTAGGCCAAAATGCTTAGCGATTTTTTCTGCTGCTTCGTGATCCCAATGCCATTCGTCATGCAGTTTTATCCAGTCATTTAGTGGTGATTCAACCAGGGTATTCTTAATAAGCTCTTTGGTATTGATCTCTGGATAAAAATCACCGTCGTCATAAATGTGGAATGATAGTAGTTCTGATAGTTTTACATTTTTCATAGTTATATCCTTTGTTTATTTTAAAAGTTTTATTTCTAGTTATTAGGCGCAGTTCTTATAAACTTCTTCCAGCATTTCGAGAGCGATCTTTTTGCAATTCACAAGACCTTGCTGATAAAAATTTAATTTAAGATCTCGATACCCATCAGAGACTACGATGTGAAACACTTGCTTTGAGTGATGAACACCGTCCTGATTAGTACCCGCGATATCTGCAAGTGAAACTTTCACGTTCCAATTAGATCCTTTCACGGTTACGTAATAAGTTTTTGGTGTGCAAATGCTTTGGTACTTTTTCCAGTTTGAAACTTTCATAGACTTTCCTTTGGTTGTTGTGCTGGTTAGGCACTATTTTTATTTCGTACTTATATTATAACGCGCATAGTCATATGAGTCAACACTTTTTATCAGGTATTTTAAGATATGGAACGAATCCAGGAGCTTAGATATGCCTGGGATATATTGGTACTAAGTTGGTACTAATGCGGTACTAGTTTGGATGGTACGAATCTAGTACTTAATGACACGCGCATCAAATAACGCTCGAATCCTCAGCGCACCGAGCATTTGGTACGGATCTCGTACAACACACCTAGTCATTTCCCTTCCCACCAAAAATACCCACCCAGCACCTAAACCATACCTACCCATATCTTCCACACTCAATAATAGAGAGAGCACCACATATATATAGTGCTGATGTGGAAGTGAGGTAAGGTGTTGGAATTATGGAGATAGTTCTAAGTATTTGAAATTATTTTATAGGGGGGTAGGGGGTATGGGGAGGAGGTGTTTATGAATCCTACCCACCCACCTCAAAATCCCCCATTTTCCCTCTATATATATGTCGCAGAGCATAACGCACCGCGATTTCACCCTCATAAAAAATCATGTAATTTTTTCACATGGCAGGAATGATTAAGCACAATACAACACTTACTGATGAAGAGAATCAGAGAATTGAGATGTTCGATACTGAGAATGGGCATCTTTATTTTGATATCTTCAGTCACGATAACCCCTACAGCGTTATTAATACTGTACCTAAGATACTCAAGCAGTTTATTGACCAAATACCTACAGAACTAAGGGAGATGACCACTGAGGAGCTCAGGGAGGTTGTTAAACCTGATAAAACACTTAATCAGTTAAGGCTTAAGTTCTGGAAGGAATATGATTACTGTATTGGTGCCAGAAAGAAGATGTCTGTTTTAAAGATGTCAGCAGGAACTTGTTCTGTTCCAATTTTAAAAAAGATTATGGCCAATAGAGAGAAGGCAGCTTGGATTGTGACACCAATTAGTGCGTACAATCTTGGTGTGGAAGAGTTGATGGAGACTGTGCTGCATAAGCTCAGAGAGAAGGTTGATACTGTTGATATAAATAGCAGCAAGGACTTATCTGTTCTTCTTAAGATTTATGAGACTTTTGATAAGCGTGTTCACGGTGAATACAAAAGAGAAGATACGCTTAAGATTGAAAATAAGGCATCACAGTTTCAGGATAGCTCTGAGATTAAAAGATACATTGAACAAAATAATTTAAAAATTGAGTAGGAGGAAGCATGATTGTTCGTGGATATGATTATGAGTATGACAAGATGGATAGGTGTGTGGATAGAGCAAATGAACTACTGAGAGACTCTGATTTTTACGAGAAGATCTCACAGAAGATGAGCTTTGATATGGCAACATGTAGTCCAGAGTATATTGCAAAAAAGATGAAGCAAAAACTCGGTGTACTGAAGTGTCACGTAAAGCTGTATCGAGGTAGAAGGTGGTCAAAAGCACTTGCTTATTTTACGCCTAGTGATCCTGATGCGATTTATATTAATACGAGAAGACTTGGAAGAAGTGATGGTTCGGTTGTTGCGACCATTATTCACGAATGGGTTCACTTGGTTGATCACGATGATTTGAAGGAGAGTTTTGGTCACGGATCAAATTCGCCTGTAGGGAAACAAAATACTGCTCCTTACTGGATCGATAACTTAGCACAAGGGATGGTTGACCAGGTTGAGGATTATAATAATAACGAAAGTAGCAATATCGTATACAGAATTAGTGGTTGGCAAAGATTTAAAAACGCATTTAAGTTTTGGAGGTGGTTTTAGTGGAGAGTGAAAAAGAACAGGTTCAAGAGGCAGCGAAGAAGATTGAGAAAGATGCGAATCTAAAATACAATCACCCGCTGATGAACTGTGAGATGAGCTTACTGGAGATTTCACATAGGACAATTGAGGTTGTTGAAAAATACAAAATAAGAGTTGTTGGTGATAGCGAAGGTGATGTTGAAGAAGATATTAAGAAGTTTAAAGATTTCTTATTTGATGTTTTGGTTAAGTTTAGAGACTAAATGCTAGATGGATAAATCAAGTTAAATGGATATACCAGGTTAGATGGATAGAGCTACGGCATATATAAAAGATCGAGATGAGGCAGCACTTCAAGCATATAAAACCATGCTGCGTGATTTGCCTCATATGAATACTGATCCAGATAATGGTGGTATTCCGATGTATGCTTGGCAATGGGATTTTTATCAATCAAAAAATCGAATGCTGCTTCTGACTGCTGCGAACCAGATCGGAAAGTCTAGTATTCAAATTCGTAAAGATATCCACTGGGCAACTGAGCCCAAGTTGTGGCCGCTTTTATGGCCTACAAGCCATCATAATGTTGCTCAGTTTTGGTATCTCTACCCCACCCTTGATGTGGCCACAATTGAATTTCAAAAGAAGTGGGTTCCAGAGTGGCTCCCAAGAAACAGTATGAAAAAAGACTCTCAGTATGGATGGGAAGCTGAGATGAAGGCAAAAAAAATAAATGCTCTTCATTTTAATACTGGCGTGAGCATTTATTTTAAATCCTATGCTCAGCAGGCACAAGATTTGCAGACTGGTACATGTTTTACCAAGGGTACGTTAATCAGCACGTCAAATGGATTGGAAGAAATACAAAGTTTAAAAGTTGGTGACTTAGTTTTAACCAGGTATGGATATAGGAAAATTATTAATACATTTGAAACAAAAAAAACCAACAAGATCCTTGTTACAGAGAATAGGTCAGAAGTCAGGTCTACTGCTGAGCATCCTTTTTGGGTGGATGATTTTGGATGGAAGCAATTTGGAACTTTAAAAAGAGGTGAGTATCTGTTACAACTCCCAGGATGGAAGCTGATAAAGAAATTGTATTATTTGAAGGCGTCTTGTACACGCGTCACCCAAAAGATAAAGATCCTAGAAGAAAAAACTACTTTAGATCTGGTGGAAGAAAAAGTCTTCACGTTGCTATTTGGGAGTCTCACCATAAGAAAAAACTTCCTGATGGCCATGTCATTCATCATGTTAATCACAACCCACTTGATAACAAGGTTTCAAACCTTGTTTGCTGGACTATCGAAGAGCATACTGCGCATCACAAGCTTGAGGAGTGGAAAACTAGAGAGTGGAAAGACTTCAAGTGTGAGTGGTGTGGAAGTAAATTTGAATCAAGATCTTCACAAAGAAGAACACCAAGATACTGCTCACAACCGTGCAGGAAAAAAGCATATCGTTCAAAGGGCCCTGAAAAAACTTGTTCATTTTGTCGCGAAAAGTTTATCGCGCCAAAGGATTGTCCTGAAAAGAGGTTTTGCTCGAGGAAATGCGCAAACAATAAGCACCGTATACAACATTGAAGTAGAGGGCAATCCAGAATATTTTGCAAATGGATTTCTTGTCCACAATTGTCACAAAATTTCCACTGATGAGGAATTGCCAATAGGCCTATATGACGAATTAAAGTTTAGAACGAGTGCGACTAATGGACATTTCTCCATGGCATTTACTGCGACACTGGGGCAGTATGAGTGGGAATGTGCGATGGAAAAGCGTGGAGAAAGTGAGGAGCTATTTCCTAAAGCTCACAAGATCCAGGTTAGTCTCTATGATTGCTTACAGTATACGGATAGTAAGCGAGAGCTTCTGAGACACAAGGATGGAAAGGTTGTTAGGACTCCGTGGACAAAAGAAATAATTCAAGATCGAATTGATTCTTGTTCCAGCAAAGATGAAGTTCAAAAGCGTATTTATGGAAGGTTTGTTCAGTCTGGTGGTTTGAAATATGCACAACACCTTAATGAGGAGAACCTTATTGAGGATTGGGTTTTTGATGATAATTACAGTGTTTATTCAGCAACAGACCCAGGATCTGGTGGGAAAAGTGGGCATCCCTCTGGGATAGTTTTCATTGCTGTAAGTCCGAACTGTGAGGAGGGAATTGTATTCCTGGGATGGAGGGGGGATAACATTCCAACAACCGCAGGGGACACCCTTAATCAGTATATAGAGATGAAGGGTAAATTAAAAGTTGCAACTCAGTTCTATGATTATAAAGATAAAGACTTTGCTGTATTGGGTGAGCGAATTGGTGAGTCTTTTCAAAAGGCCGAAAAATCCCATGAGATTGGTGAGCCGATTTTAAAAACCCTACTGAAATACAAGGCACTTAAGTTTGTTACTGGAAATGTTATTGGACTAGAAAAGTTTGATACTGAGACAAGAGAGGGTGAGGTTTTAAAGCTTTTATCTGAGCTAAGGGGTTTAAAAGAAGGCATTGACAAGCGACAGGCCAAAGATGATTTAATTGATCCGACTAGATATATTTGTGCGAAAGTTCCGTGGGATATTGATAAGATAATTAAAAACCGAGCAGGAAAAATATTAACCAGACCTAAAAAGGTCGAAACAGTTTTGCCAAAAACTACTGCTGAATCGATTAAAGAGCGCAGGGAAATGTTTATCCCTAAGGATGTGCAGGATGATTTTGATTCAGAGATAGATTTTTGGAACGAGATGATGTGATGGAAATGAAGGGTACTGATTTAATCAAGGTTATTGATGCGTGTGGCAAAAACGGGGTTTCTCATATTAAAATTGGGGATGTCGAAATCAGCTTTAATGGGTTTGTCATTCAAACCGAAAGTGATTATCCTAAAGTTGCGCAGCAAGTTGATGAGGTTGTGACGACTGATCCTAATTTTGATTTACAAGAGCGCGTAGAGGTTGAGGGTAATGATACTGAGATGATGATGCTCAACGACCCTCTTGGATACGAAGAAGCAGTGATGCGAAATGAGTTAGAAGACTCTGAGACCATGGAAGATTAAATATGTACCAAAAAGTTGATGATTCTGATCTTGGCCGTAAAGAAACTGATTCAGAGCTTACCCATAAAGGTAAATCTGTTGCTGAATTAAATGATCTTTTTTTAAAATCTGAAAATTGCGACAAGGAATTATTCGCTGAGATGAGATCCAATATTTTATTGGTCGCTGGTGAACATTATTCGAAGAAAAACAATAGATTTTGGAACAGATTGCGTGATTCTCGTATGCTTAACGTGGAAAAAAAGCTCAGATTGACCAAAAATCATATCCAGAGAATTACTAAGATTTATCGCAATAATATTACAAAATACTGCCCTGGAGTGCGTATTTTGCCTCAAATTGATAGTGAATTGCAGGATGTGAAGGCCGCTGAGATGAATCAAGCGGTTTGGGAGCATATTAAAAAGCAGAATAACCATAAAAAAGAGATTGGTAAGTACGCTCAGGACTTTATTGATATTGGTGAGTGTGCTGTTAAGGCCTATTGGGATCCAAACAAGGGTGAATTGAAGGGTTATGAGCCTCAAGTTGACCCTGAAACTGGCGAACCTGTAATGGAGAATCAGGAATTTGAGCAGTTGGTGGATGAAATGGGTAATATGGCCGTAGATGAGATGGGAAATCCTATTTCAAGGCCAATTCCTGGTACTGGAAATCCTGTTCCTGATTATGACCGCCCTGTTTTTAGTGGAAAGTTGTGTCACGAGAGAATTTTACCGTTTAATTTACTGAGAGCTCAGGAATCCAAGACCATGGATGATTCTCCCTATCTGATTATCAGAAAAATGATGGGATATAATGAGCTTAAGCAAAAAATTGATGATCCTGAAAAAATAGCAAAACTTGAGAAATCAAAAGACGAAACATTTTTGGTTTTTGATGGTGCTAATGGAAAATATGAGCAATCTCAAAATCAAATCCTTTTGAGAGAGTATTATTTTAGACCTTCCATGGAATTTCCAAGGGGTTATTTTTATGTCGGAACAAAAGACGTTATTCTTTGGGAGGGTGAACTTCCAGGGGGTGTATTTCCTATCGTTTGGGAAGGTTTCGATGAAATCCAAACAACACCTCGCAAGCGCTCTATTGTTAAACAGCTCAGACCTTATCAGGCCGAAATTAATAGGGCCGCTTCTCAGGCGGCCACACACCAAATCACGCTTGGAGATGACAAGCTTGTGGTAAATAACTCAGCAAAGATTCAGCATGGTGGAGTTTTGCCTGGTGTTCGCGTAATTAAGACCAATTCTGTTGGTGTGAATGGTGGAATTCAAGTTATTCCAGGTCGTGCTGGTGAGCAGTTTCTTGGATACATTTCAAGTCAAATTGATGAGATGTATTTGGTATCAAACATTTCTGAGGATATGCTTAAAAAAGAAAATGGTGGTCTTGATATTTGGGGATCACTTTATGGATCGATTAAAAACAAAAAAGAATTCTCAACATATACGGATAACTTTGAAAGCTTTTTAGTTGAGCTTTGTAAGTGCAGTTTAAAGATTGCACGATATCACCTGCCTGATGATGAAGTTATAGAAATGGTGGGTAAAAAAGAAATTGTTAATATTGAAGAGTTTAGAAATAATAAGGATCTGGGATACCAGATTGAGGTTGAGCCAAGTAGTGATGACGCTCAATCCATTATGGGTAAGCAGATGATGATTAATCATGCTCTTCAGTATATTGGAAGTGAGCTTACTCGTGATGATATTGGTAAAATTCTACGTGAATCTCCAATTGGAAATATGAGTGAGATATTCTCTGATTTCACAATAGATTATGACAATGCTAAAAATGATATTCTTCAATTGGAGCGTGGACAAATGCCGCGACTTAATCAATATGAAAATATCCAATATAAAATTCAAAAAATAACCCACAGGATGAAGCAGTCTGATTTTGACTACCTTGATCCTGAGGTTCAACAAATGTTTGAACAGTTTCTATCTCAGTGTGAGCAGGTAGAGGCTGATAAAATGGCCGCAATTCAAAGGGCCCAGTCTGGATTTATACCTGACGGTGGTGGGATGATTACAATCAATGGGATTAAGGATGAACAAGGAAATGTCATTAGACTTCCTTACGCTTCTCTTGATTGGTTAATCACAAAACTTACGGAGCAAAGAAGTCTCCAGCAGGATTTTGAATCTATCAATAACACTGGAGCTCAAGCAGATATGTCTCAAATGTTGATGCAAGGACAGCAGGTTTTACCACCTGTTTAAAAACAACACATAGGAGACATTCATGGAAATGGAACAAGAGGGGACTCAAGATCCAACACAACAGGAAGAACTACAGCAAGAACCTGAAAATCAAGAAGAGGGTAAAGAAGAGCCAGAAAAAGAAAATCCAGAACCAGAGTCAGAGCAGTACGAGCCAAACTTCAAGTACAAGTACAAAGACGAAGAGTTTGAGTTTGACGAAAAGGTTAAAGGATTCATCAAAGATAAAGAAACCGAGCAGTTCTTTAGAGACATGGTTACGGCTCAAAAAGCTCACTCAGAATACAAAGAACTAGGTGGAATAAGAGAAATTCAAGAAAAGTTTCAAGATTATGAGGGCAAAGTTGGAGAGTTTGATAAATTAAATCAAGAAATCGATCAACTTAGTGGACTTCTCGGGATGGGAACGCCTGCTGGATTTGAAGCCTTTAGAAATTTTTTAGGCATTAACAAGGAAATGGTCATGAAATGGGCGGTAGAAGAGGCCCAGGCCAGTCAGGATCCACAGCAAGCGCAAATGATTGAGGCGCAACGTCAAATGCAAGAGCAAAATTTTAACTTGCAATACCAAAACTCAATGATGCAAAATAATATGGAGGCACAAGAGTCACAGCAAAGGAATGCGGAGCTCGATTCATTACTGGGAAGTAGTGATGTCTCAAAAGCCTATGATAACCTAGTGGGGACACCAGGGTCGTTCAGACAGGCAGTAATTGAACACGGAATTGCAGCGTGGAACATGGACAAAAAAGTTTTAAGTGTTCCAGAGGCCGTACAAGCGGTTGAGCAAAGATTCCAAGGATTAATTGCTAACCAAAATTCGGGGACGAACCAACAGGTGGCTCAAAATCCAAAACAAACTCAAAGCGATCCAGAGCGTACTGTGGTCGTTAGGCAGGAAGGTAAAACCACAATTCCTAGTGTAGGGTCTGGTGGCAGCTCCCCTGCTAAGAAAAAATTTACGACTTTGGATGACCTAAGAAGTCACGCCAAGTCTTTGTAAAGGATTAAATCATGGCAACTACTAGAACTTTTCAAGATATGTTGAATGAATATTTAACATATGATCTTCTAAAGGAAGAGTACACCAAGCGTTCATGGTTGATGAGTGAGCTTAAGGCCGCTGGTCAAATCGATGAGGGCTGGAAAGGTGGAACCCTTCCCGTACCTTTTAAAGGGGCTCAAGCTTCTTCTCTTAAATTTGGTGGTTTAACTGCTGAAGGTGATATCGCTGAGGACAAGTATGTTCGTGGTGAGGTTACTGATTATAGAGAGGTTTGGGGAACACTTCTTTTTAACCACCGTGACCTTCTTGAGCACGATGGATCTGTAAAAGAGAAAACATTTCTAAGACTTCTTCCTGATGTAATCGAAGATTACATGGAGTGGATGAAGGAAAACGTAAACCTTAACATGCTTGTTGGTGCTGCTAAAGATAAGGCCGCTGCTGATGGTACTGCTGCTGCTGGTATCCAGGTTGTTCGTCCTGATCGTTTTAGCATCAATGAAAAAGTTATTGTTGATTCTGACACTCAAGCTGCTGTTACTGGTTATGTTAGAACAATTGACATCAACTCTGGTGTTATTGTTATTTTTGACGCCAGAACTGGTGGTGCAGTACTAGATCTTTCGGCATATCTTGTAGCTGATAACACTGTATTCTATGTTGACGGTGCTAACACTGATTCTTTTACATCTCTAAAAGAATCTCTTCTTAGTGCTGCTAACGGTGGTTCAGCTACTCTTTATGGTCAAACTAAAACTGCTTACCCATATCTTCAGTCAATTCAAGTTGATGGCTCTGCTGTAACAGCATCTAACATTCTTGAAAAGTTATTTGACGGTTACACTAGAGTTAAAACTCTAGGTAAAGGTATGCCTAGCAAGCTAGTTATGTCTTTCAAGAACCTTGGTTCAATCATGAAAATTCTTGAGCAGGACAAAGGGCCATATCACATTGATCAAAAATCCACCAAAGTTAACGCTTATGGCTGGACTGAGATCACTGTTATCGGTGTTAAAGGTGAGCTTAGAATTGTTGGTATCAATGAAATGGATGATGACTTTATCATGTATCTTGATATGAGAGCGGTTAAGTTTCACTCTAACGGAATGTTCCGTAAGAGAACTGCACCTGATGGAAAGCAGTACTACGAAGTTCGTACTACAGCAGGATACTTCTACTTGCTTGACATGAGCTTGTACGGAGAATTGATTCTGAATCGACCTTCTTACTGTGGTATCATGCACTCAATTTCTTACTAATAAGTCGGGGGCTACGGCCCCCTTCTTTTTTTAAAGGAGAATTGGCATGGCACAAGAAACAGAAAACAACACATCACAACTCTTAAGTCACCTTAAGGGTCTGGTTAAGCAATATTTGGTTTATGATTCACAGGGAAGGGTTTCTGCTTCTTATGTGGCACCAATTGGTGTTGAGCCTGGAAGACCTTGTGTTCGAACGAGGTACGCATTTAAAAATGCGACATCTTCAGATATTATTGCGAGAATTGAAGAGAATTCAGTATGGGATCCTGATAATCAAGGATGGGATACTGGTCAACCAACTGGTTTTGGTTCTTTACCAAGCCCACTAGTTAATGATCCATAAGGCCGCAAATAATGATATGGGAACACTCTCGATTTGAAATTTGGAACCAGTCACAGCACCCTTATAAGCACACTTTAAGTGATTTTGCTTATTCTAATGGGGCGCTGCCTGGTGTTTCAAATGTAAACGACGCCCTTACATATATAGTCTCTGTTTTATATCCAAACTATGTTGGAACCAGTGACACACCTGCTGATCTTCCAACTGGAACAGATACTCCAAACCCTGGAGACGTAACACCATCATTAAATGACTACAGAGTGGTTATTGATGATGGTGATGGAAAATCTGCTGGATATAGATGGGAGCAAAGAGATGGAGATGTTTCTCCACAGTGGTACAAGATTTATGATGTTGACTGGTCAACTGATGGAATCCTTGCTGCTTTAATGGACATTACTCAAGATCTTTATGTTTATCAAAAAGGTAAAACAGATCTTGATGAAAACGGTGATCCAATTACTGGTGTTTTTGCTGGTCAAAGGATTTGGGGTGGTAATCTTACTGGTCAAAACTTAACCTTAGATGCCAACAGTGCAGATAGTACTGGATTCGTACAAACAAACAATCATTTTAGACCTGTGTTTGATAACTCTTTTGATCTTGGAACATCTTCTGAGGGATTTAGAACGGCCTACATTGATACATCGGCTTTAATAGCAGATTTTACTATCAGCTCTGGAGTTATCAGCAATACCTCGGGTCAAATTAGTTTTGATGATGAAAACCTTGTCACAACAGGATCTATTGAAGGTTCTTTGTTGGAGGCAACTGATGGAGTTAATTCAATTGTTATTGATGAAGACTCAATTACGGCCACTGGTGGGGCCATATCTTTTGATGATGAAAATCTATCAGGAACTGGGAATCTTTCTTTTGCTGATGGAACCTTTACAGGAAATGTTTTAGTCAATTCAGATATTACAATTTCTTCTGGCTCTATTGTTTCTGCATCTGGAACGATTTCATTTAATGATGAAAATCTTATTACAACAGGTGATATTACTGGTGGTATTATTACTGGTTCTCGACTTGATATCGATAACCTAAGACTTGATGGTAATACCGTATCGGTAACTGATACCAACGGAAATTTAATTCTTCTTGCTAATGGTTCTGGGGTTGTTGATGTCAACTCTGTAATGGAGACTATTGGCCAGAACATAACAGGAAACGTAAATGTAACGGGTCTATTGGATGTTGATAATATCAATGTCGATGGAAATCTTGTATCAAGTACGGCCGGTGATTTGAATTTAACATCTTTTACTGGTGTGCTTAATGTAAGTGGCAGTATTTTACCAAACGCTGACAACAGCAGAGATTTGGGTGCTACTGCGCTTCGTTACGCTAATGCTTATCTTTCAAACTCAATTAATGATGGCACCAATGAATATTTGGTATCAGAGTTAATGCAACTTAGAAGTGCTGCTTATAGAGATTTGGCCAGAACGATTCCTGCTCAAACTGGTGACTCTTTATTTTATGACAGTGTAAATGGTGTGTGGCTAGCATCAGCGCCTGATACAGAAATTTCACATCCATCGCTTAGTAATTTGACGGTAGGTGATTCTGGCCACACACAATTTGTAATGCTCGCTGGAAGATCTGGTGGTCAAATCATCCAGGGTGGTACAGCAGCCAGTGAAAATTTAACTCTTGAAAGTACAAGTGATGTCACAAAGGGTGACGTAATTACTCGGAATACTCTGAGACCAGAAACAGATAACTCTGTTGATCTTGGTTCTAGTTCTCAGTTTTTTGCAGATCTCTACACCAAGGGTGAAGCATTCAATTTTAGACTTGAGAATCTGACATCGATTACGCTCCCCGCATCAAGTGCCTCTAACGTGGGAAGAGTTGCTTATGCAACAGATAATGCCAAGGCATACGTTGATACTGGATCAACTTGGAAGGTTCTTGGTGTCTCTAAGTATATTAACGATGAAACATTTGACGGTATTCAAGTTTTAAAAGACGTTGATGTTTCGAGCGAAATAACCGACGCTAGAAATGCAATAATTCAATTGTTGGACAACTCAAATGATTTTGAGAGAATACAAGCAACAATAAAGGCAACTAGTGCCAGTAATGTTAGAATACAAACGAACGCACCTTTGCCAGCAGGTTCATACAGACTGATTGTAGTGGAGTAAAATATGCAAGTTTATGGAGTCTTAGAAAAAGCACAACTAGAAAATGTTTCGTCGGACTTGTCGAACACTTTACTAGGTTTAGTGTGGTACAACACAACTGATAATAAGGCGAGATTTTACGATGGTGCAGTCAGGTCGGTTGTTAGTGAGGATGGGACTCAAACCCTTACAAACAAAACTTTTTCTGGTGGAACAATAACTGGTGCTGCAATTTCTGGCGGTACAGTTTCTGGAATTGATATTAATTTAGGAGTGGCATCTGATACAAACAAAATAGTTCTCTCTCAGGATACTAAAACAAATCTTGATGCCCTAACTCGCGAGGCCGGATCTATGTACTATGCCACTGATGAGGCAAAGTATTATGGAGATGATGGCCTTAACTTAGTAGACCTTGGTTCTGGCGGTGCTGGAGGCATTAATTATGTCACTAATCCTGACGCTGAGACGAATGCTGATGATCACACTGCCTATAAGGACTCAGCAAGCTCCATTCCTGATGATGGGGTTGGTGGATCTCCTACACTTTCCGTCGCTAGAAGTGTCACCGACCCGCTTGTTGAAAATGCTTCATTTATTATTACCAAGCCAGCATCAAATGTTCAGGGTGAGGGCGTAAGTATTGCCTGCGAGAATTTTGATCTTGCTGATCGAGGTAAGGCCCATATTATTTCATTTGAATATGATGCTTCTGATACAAATGCTTTGGATGGAGATTTTAGAGTATTCTTTAAAGATGAGACTAACGGGATTGTTTATAGGGTTGTTGGCGAAGACATTCTTGGTGGATCTGGTACTCATTATGCCAGAATTCAAGTTCCACTTGATTGTGTTAGCGGTAGTGTTTTAATCCACTGTGCAGCAACTCATGCAGATGGATATGACCTTAAATACGATAGGGTTTCTATAGGGCCTCAAAAGATTTCCATGGGCTCTGTTATTGATGATTTTAAAGATTTTACACCTACAGGAACATGGACAACCAATACGACTTACTTTGGACAAAGAAGAAGAGTTGGTGATGTTTTAAATGCAAAGATTAGATTGCAAATGGCTGGAGCGCCAAATGCTGTGAATCTAACCCTTGATATGCCTGATGTTCTTTTAATTGATTCATCTAAATTAGAGTTAAATGCTGGATTTGCTGAGGTGGGAAGAGGTGTTCTATATACCGTGAGTCAATCATATGTTTTAAAAGTACTGGTTGACCCATCTAATCTTGATGAATTAAGGATTTTTTATACAAATGAACTTTCTAGCAATGTTAGAACCGTTCCCTTGGACCATAACTCTCCAGTTACAATAGCCAGTGGCTATGAAGTACTTTTGGATTTAAGTGTTCCAGTTCAGGGCTGGTCTTCTAGATCTAAAATATCAAGTGATTTTGGCGGTAGAGAAATATTTGTAGAGGGAAGGTCTAACGGTGGTGGAGCGATTACGGCCGCAACAACCGATATCGACTTTACAGAGATTGATGATACAGTTGCTGGCTTTGATGGCCAGGTTTTTGTCGCAACAAAAACCGCTAAATATAACTTTAAAGGTAGTACCAACTGGACGACAGCAGCAATTAGAAACCTATTTGCTTATTTAGATACTGGGTCTGGATTTGTTCAAGATAAACTTTTGGGAACAACACCTGGTTTAAGTTCTTCGACCCAGCCTTTTAACGGAACCCTGTCTCTTAATAAGGGTGATAGGGTCGTTATTAGGTCAAACACAAATGGCGGTACTCTTGCGGCCAGTGCGGATACTCACTGGTTAACAATAACTGAGGTAACTACATCTCAACAAATACTTGGTGGTGATGATGTATCTGGAAGAGTGACATCTGATAATGGCCAAACAATTCCAACAGGAACAGAAACTGTTGTTGTATTTGAAGATGTTGAATATGACACTGCTGCCTTATACGATAATACGACTGGTATACTAAAAATAAGAGAGAAGGGTAAGTTTGTAATTAATGGTCAGGCCAGGGTTCAAGGTCTCAATAGTGGCGACAGGGTTTTTGGAGGTCTTCAGGTTAATGGAACGACCATTCAAAACGATTTCCAAGAGGCTGCTGCAAGCTGGGCTTATGTACAAGGATCTGAAGTTCTTGATCTTGAAAAAGACGATGAAGTTACATTTTTTGTAAGTCATGACAAGGGATCAAATGCTTCTATTGCAGCATTTGGATTTACCAACAGTTTCTCTTGGATAAAGGTGAATTAATATGTGGAAAGTAAGCGCTTCAAATTTATTGTCTGGTAGATCTTTTCAGGCCTGGTTTGAAACTGAGCCGGAGGCAACTCAGTGGTCACAAAAAATGATCGCAAAAGATGCTTGGGGTAAAAAAGCCAGACAGGCCATAAAGGGAGATGGATCATATGATGAGTCTCTTGTTTTATCAGAGTTTGATATTACAGATCCATTAACCAGCGAAGTTAAAACTGTCGTATCTCTTAGAGACGAATATGACCACTCAATTGATGAAATTCAAACCACTGACAGTGGAAGTGATGCCAAAGAGCTTAGGGCTCAAGTAGCTGAAGAGAAGATATCTCAATGGAAAATTTTTACTGAATTCGGTAAAAAAGTTCAGCTTTATTTTACTGCACTTATTAACGAGAGAGATTTTACTCAAGAGCAAAAAGACAGCATCCAATCATCTGCTGAAATTCTTCAGATTTTAAACGAACTAAATTTTGGAAGAATTGCCAAGGCAAAACAGATGGTTGATAGTTTAAGTACAGATGAAACACTCTTTTATTCTGATGACCTAACGGCAATATCACTATACATGTCAGATTTTTTGGAAAGATTTCCAGTTGGTTAATATGGAGAACTACAGTGATGCACTTTTTTATTTGACCGGAGTTTTTGGAAGTCTTTTTTCAATACTACTTATGGTCAATGCTCATTTTACTAGGGAGACACTAGGTAAAATAGCAAACGTAGATAAATCACTGGGCATTTTGATAACAAACCATAACAATACCAAGGATATGGCCGATAAGAATTACGAAGAAATAAACAGGTTAAGAGAGAGGCTACACTCTATTGAGGGGGCTCAGCTCCAAACCATGGAATGGTTAAAGCATAACGAAAAGCAGTAATTTTGGGTCAAGTATGACCTTTAATATAACAAGGAGAAAGGGAATGACTGGGAAACAAGTATTACTAAAAGAGCTTAAAAAAGCAGGTCTTAACATCGCTGAGGAATCTGTTCTTGGTGTTGTTGAAGCAGTTTTTGATGCTTTGCCAAAGTTCTTGGCAGCTACAGAAAACAAAGTAGATGACGTGCTTATCGCTGTACTTCCAATCGTTAAGCCACATGTACTAGCAGCAGTGGATAAAATCGATGGCGAAGAAGATCGCGAATCAGCAGAATAGTCTCTGGGAGACTGTTCTCACAGTAATTGTTGATCAATTGAAAGGGCGGCTTTTTAAAGCTGCCCTTAAAAAGCTCTTAGGAACATCAGTTGGTCTAAAGGCATGGTTAGTTCAATTTGCCATTACAAATCTCTGGGAAGAGTTTGTTGAACCCCTTATAAAGGCAGGGCTAGTCGAAATTAAGTATATTGGCCATAAGATTGAGGGGAGATTGACGGTCGAAAAAATAGAAAAAGCAAGGAAGTCAGGCAATGCTGAAGAATATAATACTGCTGTTGATTCCGCTTTTGATTAGCTCTAAATGCGCTAGGGTTGACGTTGCTCTTACATGTAAGCAGATTAGATCTGCTAAGATCAATTCACTTCCCACCTGTGATACTTCTTTTAAATTTAATCGATGTAGAGTTAGGTGTTTTAATTTAACCGATTACAGAACAGTACCTGACTGGGAGTGTGGTCAAGATTTTAAATCTGGTGATTATCCATTAGAATATTGTGAGGGGTGTGCTGGTTTTTATGTAGATGACTGGCCAATTGAGGTTCGCCCCAAGATCAAAAAACTAAAAAACCTTTATAGGAATTTGTGTCGGAGATAGTTTATGGCCCAAACATTAAGTAACGGATATATCAAACCAGAAACAGGTGACAGGGGTAATGTATTTTTCCCTGCGCTTGAAAGCAATATTCAGCAAGTAAATGATCACAATCATAATGGGTCGAACTCTGAAAAATTAAGCTCTGAAGCGCTTGAGGCCCTTACCCAAACTATTAACCCTGTTGATTGGGTTCTGCAAGCTAGTGGCCTTTACAGGGCATTGGTAACGATGACTGGTAGTCTTCAGTTTGACACCACTGGGATATCTTTAAGAGCAAACAGTAAGCCACTTTATGGTGACGTTGAAAGGGTTACAGCGAATAGTTTTTATGTTTATGTTAATGATAACACCCTAACTGTATCGGTGGTTTACGCATGATGCAAACAACCCCTTTAGAGGTTTCAACTTTTTCTGGCGGTATTACTGATGATTTTATTGACGGTAATATAGAATCTGCCAGAGAAATGGATAATTTCTTATTAGAGTCAAACGGAAAAATGTTTAGCCGTCCCGGTTCTAATTTTCTTTATGAAAATGATCCTCAGGTACCATCTGGCCAACAAAGAATTTTGGCATTCATAAATTTTGATGAAGAGACACTTTTAACTAATGCTTTAAGAAAAGTTTATTATAATGATGGATCTTTAACCACACTGACAGGGCCATCAGGAAATGATGTTTTAACCCTTGGTGATGCTACCAATAACACCTCATTTGCATTTTGGAATGATCACGTACTTATTACAAACGATGCGTTTTCAAAGCCAATGAAAATATATAAAGACTCAGGTGGAAACCTTCAGGTAAGAAATGCTGGTCTTCCTGAACTTGCATCCAGCCCTAGCGTTACCATCGGTACTGCTGGATCTCTTAATTACATTTATGCATTTCACTATTATTATGAATACACATCTGGTCAACTAAACTTCATTGATGCAGGATCAACTACTGAGGTTCAGGTTACTAACTCAAGCAATCCTGGATCTAGTGCAAACTCCATTACTGGAATACCTGTTCTTGCAAATGGTGCAATTGACAACTGGGATACGGCCAATATTAAGGTTAAAATATACAGAACCGTCGGTGATGGTGAAGTTTTATACGAGATTGGTGAGGTCAATAACGGAACCACCACTTTTAATGATAATGTTGATGACTCAACAATTGAAACAAATCAAACCATCTATACCACTGGTGACGTTTTAGATAACGATGAACCGCCAAGCTGTAAATACGTACACGTTACAAATTCAATTGGCCTTTATGCTCACGTAAAGGATGGGTCTGAGGTCTTTAAAAATAGAGTTCTAATGTCTGTTAGAGAAGACATTGACTCTGTTCCATCTGGTAATATTATTGATGTTGATGATGAAATAATGGGGATTAGTTCCGTAGAACACATTCCAGTAATTTTTGGAAGAAAAAATATTTATAGAATTGATGGTTTTTATGATGAGCAGGGCGGTGGTGATCCTTTTCATCAAAGAATAAGTGATGCTGTCGGTTGTGTATCCAATAATTCGATAGTTCAAACTAGATACGGAACATTTTTTGCTGGTAATGACGGCTTTTATTGGACTGATGCCTACAAGGTTGAGAAGATTTCTGGTGATTTTAGCAGTAGATATAGAGGTTTAGTTGCAAACAATACGAGAATTTACGGTACTTATGATGAGTTAAAAAGTCGTGTTTTTTGGTCTGCTCAACTTGATGCATCAGCAAGCGATGTAGACACTCTTCTTGTTCTTGACCTAAGGTTTGGATCAAATAAAAATGGGACATTTACCACCTGGTCTGGTGGAGATAGCTTTTCCCCAACGGCTTTGGCAATTTTTAATAAAAATTTAATCCGAGGTGATAGAAGGGGATATATTTTTGAACATGATAATAATTTTTTAACAGATAAGCTTGTTAATACTCTTGTATCCCCTGCATTATGGGAAGATAAAACCATTATTTACAACTATGTTAGCTGTGCTCTTAATTTTGGAACCACCTTTATGAGAAAGTGGGTAACAAGAGTAAATATTATTTGCCAGAACGAAACTAATTTAAGCCTAGGGATACAGTCAATTAATGACAATGGAAGGGTGACGGCTGATCTTCAGCCGATTAGATTTCGAGGTAATTTAAACTGGGGTGACGACGATGCTATCTGGGGGGATGATGAATTAATTTGGAACTATGATGGATTTATTGATGAATTTAGAAGGTTTCCTGCTAGGGGTTTGCGCTGTAACTATAAGCAAATTAGATTTACCAATGCTTTTATCATAACTCATAACTCAGATACTTATGGTCAGGCAGTTGTAGATAATGGGGCAAATACGGCTACATTGGTGGATGCATGGCCAACAACTGTTGTGAATTATAAAATATTTTTTTCATCTGATAATTATCAAAATGGGTATGATATTACTGCAATAGCTGGAAACCAGCTTACATATTCTGATCCAAGTGGAACATCTCCTTCGGGTACTTACGATTGGATTATTAAAGGCTTTGTTAAGGGCGAGATTTTTAGACCAATTTCATACTGTATTCACTATGCAATTATCGGAAAAACTCAGCAAGGTTATAGAGCTTCTGGTTCTGGTGCAAATGGGTAAACTATGGCCAAAAGAATTGAGCTTCTTGAATCTAAAATTAAAGATACGTATATTAGAGAAGCATTTAGAAGAATTCGTATTTTGCTTCAAGAACTTGATACTGCTTCTGATAATAGTACAAGCTCTGGTGATGTTCTTAATATTATTAATAGTGTATCTGTATGGAAGAAAATTACAACAAATGCTAATGCTTCTTCATCAACTATTGTTGATCAGGTGGCAATCACTGACTTCAGCACTATAAAATACATTATTGATATCCAGGATACGATTAATAATAAAACCCGATCAATGGAGATGATTATTAACAACGAAAATGGTTCGATAAAAGAGAGCGTATTTGGTAGAATTGGATCGGGAATAGATTTCTCTATTTCTCCAGTTAATAATTCGGGGACGATGGAATTAACTATAACGAACAATGAAGTGAATGGACTAAGTGTCAGTCTTGCACGACTGGTACTATAAAAGGAGTTAAGGATGGCCAGAGATTTTTTTGGAGTTGAAAAGGGCTTTAGAATCAGCCTTGAAAACTCAGACACTAATGTTGAGTGGCTTGTAGGAACTGGTGCCCCCCTTGGTACTGGAGATCAAGCTGCTGCTGCTATCGGTTCAATTTATCAAAGAATTGGAACTGGTGAACTATACCAAAAGAAAACCAATGTTGGAGATGCAACAGACTGGGTAATCTTTGCAACTGGATCAACAGTTACTCGATGGAGAACTGAGCTTGTTGACATTATTACTGACGACACTATTTCTGTAGGAACCAGAGATGTTGTGGCCAGTCCATTGTCTGATGACGATGACGGTCTTACTGGTGCAGACTTTGTTGTTGGCCACTATGTCATTAGTGATGCTGATGGAACACCAACGCTACTAGAAATTACTAATGTTTCTGGTGATGATGTTACTTTCGCTGCTGCCACAGCTCTTGTGGATGGTGATGCATTTATTGTTGATAAATATCTTCCAGATCCTGCTGGACAAGAAAACAAAGCTCTTGTTGTTTTCTCTGATGGGATCATGGTTAAGCTTTCAGACATTGACTGGAACTTTGCCACAGGAATTAATCTAAGCTCTGGGTTTACTAAGGTAAATGGTACAGTTACTTCAAGTGACACTGTTGAAACAGCAATTGAAAAACTTGCTGCAAACCAAGAAGACATAACAACTCTTACTGGTGTTGCTCAAGGATCTACTGACCTTGGTACATTTACAGGCGCAACAATTGCTGATGGAAGAACCATTAAAGAGGCGCTTCAGGATCTTGAAACAGCCTATGAAGAAACAGACCAAAATGTTGATGACCTAATCACATTATCTGGTGTGGCTGAGAACTCAACAGATCTTGGAACATTTACTGGTGATATCATTCAGGATAATCAAACAGTTAAAGATGCTCTTCAAGATCTTGATACTGAGGTTACAAGACAAAGAGGACAGGCATCAGCTTCTGGTGTAACCACATCAACAGTTGTTGATTCAGTTCTTGTTGATAATGTTGCCTCTGTTGTTTGGCACGTTGTTATTGAGCAAGCTGCATCTCCAGAGAACAAGAGATCTCTTATTGTTCATGCTTTTCATAATGGTACTACATCTGCTGATGCTAACGACGTTGACGACACGACTTATGCATCTCTTAAGACTGGATCTAACTTTAACAGGTCAGTCACTATAGACCTTAACGGAGCTGGTGGTGCACAAGTTATGAGATTGAGTGTGGCTTCAACAGAGCCATCTGGTGTTAATGTTTACGTCAAAAGAATTGAGACTTTATTCTAATGACAATTAATAAAGACAGGGCCCATGAGGTTGATCATGGGCTTGTCGTAAACGATCCCAATTCAGGAACACCAATTGAGGGCCCTTTTTATACTGGAGGGCCATCAAGTCCTGTTGGATTATCTTTACCTGTTAATACTTTTTATGTTCAAAATTTGGGCAGTGAAGTTTTAATTTGGAAAAAGTTTGGTGTTGGAGTCAATGACTGGAGACAGTACTCAGCTCAAGATATTCCATTTGATCCATCTAATGCTCTTGGATTTTCTGATACAAATCTTCAAGATCTTGGAGAGTCTTTATCTAATTTTCCTTTTGGAAAAGATTTTACATCAGCAATTGTCTCAGGAACTCAAAACGTAAGCGGAGCAGCTTTTGTTCCATACCAGACACTTCCATTTAATGTAACAGAACCTAGTGGAACAAATAAATATAGAGTCGCATTTGATTACCACTGGGGTCACAATTCTGCTTTCAATGATATTCGTGTTCAATATGTTTTGGATGCAGTTACTGTTTTAGATGAAATGAGATCAGAGCCAAAAGATCCTGGAACAGACCAAAGAAAACCAGGAAGCTATGTAACTTATTTAGAAAATTTATCAAGTGGACTTCACAGTTTAATATTACAGTTTAGGCCAGCAACAGCTAGTAGACAGTCGAGAATGTATAGAAGTGCGATTGAGGTTTGGAGGGTAGAGTGAGTCAAGCATATGTATATTCTATAGCAGATGATACTGCCAATGGGGTCGTTAATACTGATACCTTAAATCAAGAAATATTTGATAGTACTATATTAATTGCTGTTTTAAGTATTGTGACTGTTGGAGATGTTTTAACTATTACATTTAAAGGTAATTTGTCTACTCAAGAAGAATCTCTATTGGATACAATTGTTTCTAATCATGAAGGATTGGAAATTAATACACCTGACCTAATTACCGTTCAGGGATTTGAAAACGCTACTCCAATAAATAAGGCCATACCAGTAGCAGTTTTTAAGCCTGAATACCAATCATTTGCAAGAGCAACACATGATTTTACTAACAAGTGTACCTGGTACACAGATAGCGTAAGAGTTTTAAATGAGACAGCTAATCCTATTTCCCTTGTTCTTTTTGGTCTTGCCAATACTAATATTATTGACGTTGTTAATGGTGTCATTAACAGGCAAGACACTCTTCAACAATATAGAGTTGTTGTTAAGGTCAATGGAGTTGAGGTTACATCTGGATTCACAATAAACCATGTAACTGGTCAAATTACTTTTGCTGTGGCACTTCTTGTTACTGATGTTGTAACCGTTGATTACAGCTATGCTACCACTTCAAGATGGGTTATTGCTCCATCATCAGGAAAAACATTAATAATAAATCATTCTGAGCTTCAATTTTCTACTGATGTTCAGGTTACAAGACCATTAAGATTTGAAATATGGGTTTATAACCCAATGGATCTTCCGAATAAGTTTATTTATGAAGCTGTTCAATACAATTCAATGAAAGACATTATTCAAGAAGCAAACCTTGGCCAGGGGCTTATACCTCAGGTAGCAGATCTTCCTACTGATATTCACGTTTTTCCATTTAACTACGTAACAGTTAAGCCAATGGGACATTCAATCGGTGCTGAACTTGTAATTAAAACATTAGATGATGAACCAATTGGTGGAAGTTATGGAACGGCAACATTTTACTTAACCTCAAAGGATGAGGACGCCTCATGAAAGTAGAAGTTTACCAATGTAGACCAATTTATCATCCACTTCCAGTCGTTGCCTGGTTAATTATGTTATTTCAAGGAATGAAACCCTGGAAAAAAGATTCATTTTCCCATATGGCCATGTCAATTAATGGAAAATTTTATGACGTTACTGGATCTGGAGCAAAGATTCACAGTTCTGATCAGTTTTTGAAGCGATATAAACTAATTAGAGTTCATGAAATTAAAAATGAGAACAATCCAGTTGAGTTTAACAGTTGGTTTATGCGGTTTAAGCACGTGGAATACGATCACATGCAGATTGTTGGGCTTCTTTTAAAGGGCTTGGGTTTTTTCACTTTCAACAAATTAGGTTATGATTTTAAGAAGCTTATATGCAACGAGTTAATTATTGCATATCTGGCCGAATTTGAAGGTTTAAAGTTCAAAGATTCGGATAATTTTGATTTAATAAACACGTGGTGTAAAGTCAAGGAATACTAAAATGGCACGTTTTTGGACACTTGCTGAAATTAAGCAAAAAATAAGACAAGATCTTGACCTTGAAGGCGAAGTCTTTATTCAGCCCACGGAATTAGTTAATTACATTAATCAGGCAATTGATGAAGCTGAAGCTGAGATTCAAGCGATCTATGAGGATTATTTTCTTGATTACTATTACGTCCCCTTGGTGACTGATCAGCAAGAATATGATCTCCCCCCACAAATTTATGCCCACAAAATCAGAAAAATTATTTTCTCTGATGACCAATCCAAAACCTACGAAGTAGCTAGGATTCCAGAGTCAGCAAAGTTTCAAGATATTGCCTTGACCGAAAGATTTAGATCTACTGAGTTTTATCGGTATTTAATTGTCAATCGTGCAGCAGGAACTCCCCAAATGTACTTTGTACCTGCTATTCGTGAGGGGGATGTTTCTCCTTCACGAATGCGCGTTTGGTATTTAAGAAATGCCAACAGACTAAGTGTCGATACAGATATATGTGACATTCCAGAGTTTGTTCACTTTGTAATTGCTTACGCTAAGTTAAGATGCCTGGAAAAAGAAATGCACCCAGGTACAGAATATTGGTACAATCATGTTGAAAGGCAAAGAAGATTAATGGTCGATACCTTGACCACAATGATTCCTGATGGAGAAAATCACATTGAGCCCGACATGACCACATACGAGGAGTTGAGCTAATGGCCGTTGATAAATCTACTGGATTGACAGTAATTAGAGGTGGAAAAAATAGATATAAGCAAGTCAGACCTGACTTTCTAACCCTTAGGGGCGCTGGCGGTCAATTAGACCCGAGATTTCAAGCAAGTCTTGGAGAGTCGCTTTCTGCCTTAAAGGGTAAGGGATTAACTCAAGGTGACACTGAAGCAGCATCTCTTGCAAGGCAACAGCAAGAGGTTATGCGACAAGCTGATGTTGATAGACTTCGTGAAATGCAGGCAACTGGTGTTGCTCAGGGAATGAGAAATCTTGGAATGCGAGGCGGTGTTTCAACTGGTTCTCGCGAAAGACTTATGAGAGATGCAACAAAAGCTGGTCTTAGAGGGTTTCAAGGCATTGGCCGTGAGAACAGATTGGCCAATCTACAGATTAGCGCTCAAGATGAAGCGATGAAAAATCAGCTTCTAGGTCAAACAGGACTTGCTGAACAAACTATTCAAGAGTCAAATATTGGAAGACTTGCTGAAGATATCGCAAGACAAAACCAGGCAAAGCAAATGATGTATGCCGAAGATATGGCCGCTTATGGAGCTCAACAAACTGCCAGAGCTCAAAGAAGAGCTGGATCTGGAGGAGGTGGTGGTCTTCTAGGTGGTGGTGGAGTTCTTGGAACGGGAATTGGCGGGTGTTTTGCTGCTGATACCTACGTAGCTATGGCCGATGGAACCAAAAGAGCAATTAAAAACATATCTCTTTTTGATGAGTTAAAAGATGGTGGTAGAGTTACTGGTACAATGCAGTTTTTAGCACCTGAGATTTACGACTATAAAGGTGTTAAGGTAACTGGTAGGCACGCAGTTAAAGAGGATGGAAAATGGATCCGTGTTCAAGATTCTGAACATGCTCAAAAAATAAAAGATGCTCAAGTGGTATATAATCTAAACTGTACTGGACACATTATTCTTGTTAACGACTTAATATTTGCTGACTTTGATGAGACTGATCATGGAAGCACTATCAGCGACACCGATTCACTAGAGGTTCTTAATGGAAAAATCCTTAGCTGATTACTACAAAGAAGAAGAGGGTTATGATCTTTTATCAACTGATAAGGGCTTCTTTGCATATAGATACCTGGAAGATTCTAAATCTGTTTACGTAGGTCATTTTGCTGTGGCTAAAGACGAAAGAAATAACGGTGGATTTTCTGAGCTTTTCGGATTGATGGTAAAAATGGCAAAGGATATTGGTGCTAAGTGCATAATCGGTGACGTGTTTAGAAACGAATTTAATAAAGATCAATATACAAACAAATTATTAATGCACATTAAATATGGGTATAAGGTCGTCGATGTAAATAAGGATTGCATCACGATGCTTAAGGAGGTTTAAAATGGCGTTTTGGATTCCAATGGCAATCGGGGCTGGAGTCGGTCTCTTAAAAAATCAATCTGAAAGAGAGCAGACAAAAAAAATGAATCAAGCTGCTGCTGCTCAAACTGAATATTCAGCATTAACTGGTATGGGGCCAGGACAAATTCAAAAAATGAAATCACCATGGGAGGATATGCTCCAAGGAGCTGCTGCTGGTGCTTCTTTTGGACAGCAATTCGGTGGAGCAGGTGGTGGAGGCGCTGGTGCTGGAGCTGCACCACCAGTTACAATGGCCGGGGTTCAGGGCTCAGGTATTCAACAAAAACAAAACCCATGGAAAAGCATGGGCGGTGGAATGTACGCATAAGGAAAAAATATGAGCGCATTACAACAGGCAATTCAAGATAGGCTAGCTCTACAACAACAGCAAGTTGAGTCTCAAAGGGCCCAATTACAACAAATGCAAAATCAGCCCCAAGAAATTGATTATAGTGCTCTTATAAACCTTGCGGATACGTGGACTGGATCTAATTTATCTAGGGCATACCAAAGACCTGAGACTGCTCAAGAGAGACAATATAAAGCAGCAATGCTTGAGCAAGGTCTTCAAAGAGCTGAGGGTGGAATTCTTGACGACCAAATAAAGCTTTTACAACTTCAAGAAAGACAAAAACAGCAGCAAATTAAGTCTGCTGAAAAGTCACAGAAAAAGCCAAAGCTCACATCTGATCAGTGGAAAGTTGCTACCTTTGGAAGAAGAATGGATGATGCTAATAAGCAAATGCAAAACCTTTATGGAGATGAAGGATCAGAAAAAGATCCTACAAGCTTTATGTCGGGTCTTTATAGAAAATTTGCACCAGAAGCCGTAAAGCCTGAATCAATAAAAAAACAGAGTCAGGCCGAGAGAAACTTTGTAAATGCCGTGCTAAGAAGAGAGTCTGGTGCTGCAATTTCTCCAAGTGAATTTGAATCTGCTGAACTACAATACTTTCCAAGAGTAGGGGATACAGCAGATGTTATTGAGCAAAAAAGACTAAACAGAGAAAGGGCCATTGAAGGTTTTAAATTAGAAGCTGGAGATGCGTGGAGCCAATTCTCTGAAAAAAGTGGATCTAGTAAGTCTAGGCTAGAAGAGCTTAGATCAAAAATGAGAGCTAAGTAATGCTTACGGAAAAAGAAAAAGCAGAATTAGAAATTCTTGAAGCCATAGAGGCGGGCAGGCTATCACAAGATGAAGCCCGTGAACTAATGGAGCTGGAGGGAATTTCTGTAGAGCCTAAAAAGGTCTTTAATAAAGAAGAAGCTGCTGACATTGATGTTTGGGATAGATTTGTTGTAAAAAACCTATCTCAATCACCAGAAAAATCTTTTAATTATCTTCAAAAGCAATACCCAGACCTTGAGTTTGAAAAAGAAAATGATCGAATATTTGCAAGACCTCGTGGATCTGAAGAGGCATTTAAAGCGCTTGATCCTGAGGGATTTGATATTCAAGATGTATCAGATATTGCCTATGATGTAGGATCAGGCCTTGTGGAAGGTGCTGGAACCGTTGCCGCTGGATTGGCAGGTGGTGGTGTGGCTTCGATTCCTGCTGCCATGGGTGCTGGTGGAGCTCTTAGTGCTGGATCTGAAGCCCTAAGACAAAAGCTAGGTCAATATGCTGGACTTGAACAAGAAGTTGACCCTACTGATGTAGCAATTTCTGGCGGCCTTGGAGCTGCATCTCCGCTATTATTGGGCACTGGTGCAGGTGCAAAACAGGCCTTAAAAGCTGGCGTAAGCCAAGCAAGCCAACAGGGTCTCTTGGGCCGAGGCTATGATGCAGCGACAAGAAAATTAGCACCTAAACTTGCTGAAACATTTTCTGGTGCCAGTGGAAAAGGGATTATGGAGTATGCCAAAAACCCTCAAATGGTCGAACAAATAGCTGAAAATCCAATATCATATGCTAAGTCAGTTTCTGATGAACTACTAGAGGCAGTAGACCAAAAAGAATCTGCATTAAAACAGCAGTTTAACCAAATGAGAGACAGCGAAAATCTCATTGATATTTCATCAGTAAAAAAATCATTGGGTGATGAGATTAATACCCTTCAAAGCAAGGGCGCTCTACAAACACAAGAGGCCGATAGATTACTATCTTTAAAAGAGGCCTACAAAGACGCCTTTGGACTCAGAGATGTTGATGGTGAGATAATAGGCGAAATACCAAACGCTGTTGACTTTCAAACTGCCATGAACATTAAGTCATCCCTAAAGGAAGTCGGCTCTGGATCTAAAACCATTTTTGATCAAAAAGGCAGTGAGAGAACACTAAAAAAACTTGAAGGGAAAACACTTAAAAATGCTTTTAATAACCTAAATAAATCCATCGATAAAACATTTGATAATGAGTCAAAAGCAGTCAGAGAAGAGTGGGGAGAGCTTTTAAAAAGAAAAGAAATTCTCGACAAAACCATGACTGGAACAGACAACCTTGGCGTAAATAAGTCTTATGATTCATTAGTTGCTTATGGAAGAACTAAAAAGGGCAAAAAAATTGAAAGACAACTTGACCCGATTGCAAAAGACCTTGGTGTTAATCTTGACCAGCGCTCTTCATCGCTTCAAGCTGCTGAAGAAATGGTTAATCCAAGTTGGATTCCCAAATCTAGCAATGGAGTTGTTTCTACTGGCCGTATTGCTCTTACTGCTGCTCTCGGAGCTCAAGCGGCTGATGACACCAGAACTGGTGCTGCGCTAGGTATGATGGGTGGAGCAATGCTTTCATCTCCAAGGGCTATGAGAGCCCTTTTCACCAGGGGAAGACAAGCTGAGAAACTTGTAAGACCAGCAGCAGAGGCTCAGATACCACTGCAACAAACATACTGGAACTTAATTCAAAATAATCGAGGGGAATAATGGAGATTGCTATGAAAGAAGAAAAAATGGGTAAATGGGATAAGTGGGAAATCGAGAACCTTGCTGACAAATTCATTGATGTTGAAGAGTGCAAAAAAGATAAAGAAAAAATGAAATATGTTAAAAAATGTCTCGATGAAAAAATGAAGTCCAGCAAAAAGGCCATTCAATCTATCAAAGATATTAAAGAAGCTGCTGACTCTATGCCTGATGAATATGAAGAATAATTAAATAAAAGGGGCATGTGAAAGGATGAAGCACATACCCCTGGATCTGTTAATCCTCAAGGCCGCAAAGCAATGGTTCTAAAACAGATATGTCATTTGGAGTGAATTTAAAACCCTCTTGGGATAATAAACCCACATCCAAAGGTCTTTTTCTAATTTCAAAATCGATTTTATGAACTTCAGAAAGATCTTTTTCATACGACTTTTTTGCCTCTTCAGAAAAAACAAGACCGCCCTTTCCATCTTGAGCAAGATTTCCTGACTCATCTTTATCAGCATACTTATCAACTAGCTTTCTGTGCTCCTTTAAAACATCACCAGTAAAAGAGTCTACCTTTTTTCTGATGTACCCAATGGTGTATGCCAGTTTAGGGCTAAAAGAATGAGCGCATAACTTGTTTATTGCTGCTACAAACATTTTACTATCAATGTCTTTAGCAGTTAGCTTGATTACTTCAGTTGCTGTCAGATCCTGTACTTCTCCCACGTCTCTCTCCTTTGTGTGAAATTGCTTTTACTAAATCTTTAATTGTATCTTTTCCAATGTAAAAGCCGCATACATCTTGTCCATTTGAAAAAGACAGGTACATGGCCTTCTCTTTACTCTTAGGGTGATTCATCTCTCTGTGAGTCACAATGCATTCACCGTCATAAGTTTTTAGAATTTCTTTTCTAGGCTCAGTCATAATTTGATTTCCTTGTATTTGGTTGATGCCTTTTGATATTTACTTGTATCTATATCAGGCAAATTGTCTTTAACAATTGTTTTCCAGTCAACACTTCCAGCTCTAGTTTTTTCATAAATTTTAACCCCATAAGCTTCGCATCGCGCATGATTTAAAGATTTGTGATCTTTTATGGCCTTCTTAAGAGTGTCAAATCTTTTGACTTGAGGTGCCAACTCTTTTAGTTCATTAATCATTTCTTTTAACTCAGTAGATCGAATCTTTTTCCAGTCTTGATCGATGAGCTCTGGCTCTTTTTTGTTTTGAACAAGATCCCAAAATAAATTCACCTCAGTAACCATGTTTTTAATGTAATCAAGATCTGGAGTGACTTTTATAATCTTTATTTTGTTTTCTTTCTCATTATAGGGGACATAGTTAACGTAATTATCTCCAGTCACCCATAACTGCCACTGACACTGAGCATAGTACTCTGCTGGAAGCCTACCTTCTAATGCTAACTTCCATTTATCACCTGCGCCAACAAACTTAAACTCAGCAATAATCTTTTTCTGTTTATCTCTACCGTCTAAACTGGCCCTATGATGTGGCATATCACTTCTCATAACCAACTCTGGCTTAGCACTTAGATCAGATTGAATCTCGTACATGGCCCTTATCTTAGGCTCCAATCGATGACCTTTTTGAAAAATAAAATTATTATTATCAGACTGATTAACCAGACCAAGCTTTTCTTCCCATAATTGAAACGGTGTCTTGTAAGGAGAAACCTTTAGTATCGATGCAACATCAGATCCACCAATGCCCTGCATTCTCCACTCTTCCCATTTTTTTGTATTTTGCTCCATTGACATTGATGATTTAACATTGTTATCTATTTGTCAAACAAAAGAGAGAGCGGTCAATGATTAAAAAATTAGAAAAGTATGTTAAGCGCACAGAGCTAGGTCTTATTAAAGTCGCAGCTTATTGCGGCTACTCTGACACTGCTCCAATTAGAAACTGGATTAGAAGGCAGTCGATTCCAAAGCACATGGAACTTAGATTGCGACCACTGTTACTAGGAGAGAAAAGTGTCGAAATTCAAATTAAGCAAGGGTAAAAAAGAAGAACCAGAGTTTTTTGTCTTATTTGGAGTTGAGGGAATTGGTAAAACAACTTTTGCCTGTGGTGCCCCAAATCCAGTAGTTCTTGATATCGAGGGTGGGTCAAACCAAGTCGATACAGTGAGAATTGACGAAGACCAACTACAATCTGTTCAGGCCATTAACGAGGCAATAAAAGAGTTAATGGAAAACCCAGATTGTGAAACCATTGTCGTGGACTCACTTACCAGGTATGAAGCAATTCTTTTCAAGTCCATTGCAAAGCAGCACGGAAAAGGCTCTGTAGCTGAAGTTCCATGGGGTGTTGGCTACTCTGAAGCACAGGCCAAAACACTAGAGTTTATTGAGCTGTGCAAAAAAGCAAAGAAATCCGGTAAGAATGTTATCTTAATTGCCCACAACAAAAACAAAAACTTCAATGACCCAACGCAACTAGAATCATATGCAAGATATGAGCTAGAGCTTAATGAGAAAATTGCTGGGGTAATAAAAAAAGAAGTTGATGCCATTTATTTTGCAAATTACAAAACCCTGGTTAAGGACGGTAAAGGACTTGATTCAGGACAGCGACTGCTTTACACACAAAGAAAGCCTGGACACGATGCGAAAAACAGATTCGGTCTTCCCTATGAGATTGAGCTCGAATGGGGTGCTTATATGAAGGCCAAGAAAAATTCGGTAGAAACACCTGATCAGTATGTGGAAGAAATTAAAGTTTTGGCCACTGAGATCCAAGACGAAGAGACCAGAAAAAAAGTTCTATCCTCGATTGAGGGGGAGACGAACATAATTAAGCTAAAAAATTACATCTCAAGATGTAATGATATTATTTTTCAACAATAGGAGATGAAAATGATCAGTATGACAATGAAACAAGCAGAAAATGTACTAAAAACTCTAACAGCAGCTAAAAAATCTACAGCTTGGCTTGAGAAGAAAATGGATAAGGCCAGAACAACCCCGACTGTTGCCACTAAAAAAGCCACTGCTAAAAAAGGTAGAAAATAATGCTTGAGCCAGGAAGATATATCGCTACTGTCGATGATTATGGTATTAGAACTGTTGGTGAGAAAAATACTGCACAACTAAGCATTAAGTTTAAGACCAAAGAGGGTGGAAAATCTGTATTTTTTCAAAATTTTCTGACTGAAAACACCGTTAAAACAGATTATTTCAAAAACTTAATGGACACGTTGGTTGGAGCTGGAGTCTTAAAAAGTAAAAGATTTACCGATATCTCCAAGGGAAAGGACTTTGGAGCCCTTTCAACTTCTGTTGAAGTTGAGATTGTGGTTGATCACCAGCGAGATGAGAATGGTCAATTAAGAGTGGATAAAAAAGGCGAGCCCTACGTTGCCGTATCATTTGTAAATGACCCAAGCCGATCTGGAATGAAGGGTAAACTTGCAGAGGCCGAAGCCGTTACTGTCTTGGCAGGTCTTAACTTAGATGCTCATATTCTTGAAGCAGAACAAAGAGTAGGCGTAACCATCAGTGAAGATCTAGAAACCAACACTGATGATGTACCATTCTAAATACCACCAAATCATTAAAAGCTTTTTAAAAAAGGATCTCCCTAGTGAACTCTGGGGAAATCCTTATATAATGGTGTGTGACTGTGAAACCACTGGATTTAGTGACAAAAAACACGAGCTCATTAGTTTTTCAGCATCAATCCATGACTACGATCTGGATAAAAAAGAGGAGATAACAGTATATGCAAGGCCAAAACCAATATCCTGGACTAAAAAGGCGCAAGAAATCCACGGATTCACACTTGAAAATGCACTTGCTTTCCCTCACCCTAGAAAAACAGCCATCGAAATACTCCACTTTCTTAAGCCGTTTAAAACAGATGATAACAAACCGCTGCTTTTTGTCAGTCATGACACTTCTGGCTTTGATCGCAGGTTTGTTAAGTCTTTTTTTATGAACCAAATGCTGATCAATAGTTACTGGAAGGTCTTTAAGGATGAGTTTTGTCTATCCACCATTAACATGGCCAGAAATATTGGAATAAAAGAAAACAAGTTAAACATATGGGCAAATAAGTTAGGGAAAGAGCTTAAGCACCATGAAGCTGAGTCAGATAGAAATATGTGCTTTGAGGTTTTTAAACACATACTTGATACTACTGGTGGACAGCAGGAATTAGGAGTTAAAAATGAGCAGTAAAATCCTACAAAAGGCCGTAGACGCCTTTGGAGATCAACAAAAAATTGTTGCCTGTGAAGAACTTGCTGAGTTAATTCAGGCAATATCTAAATATGAAAGATACCCAACTGTAAAAACAAGAGAAAATGTTCTTGAAGAGATTGTGGACGTTGGGATAATGCTTGGCCAGTTAGAGCTTCTTTTTGAATATACAGATGCTGAGGTTAAGTACATGCTGAAAAAGAAAATAAGCAAGCTTGAGAGAGTTTTAAATGAGTCAGAATAGCTGGAAGTTTAAATCAAAAAAAGATGTCAGAACTAATGCTGGAACTAAGTGTAAAGACTGTAAAAACCCCATATATCCAGGATCTTTTGCTAGAAGATTTGTATACCAAAATGGTGAAAAAAAAGAGTTTAAGGCCCTACACATATGCGAAGATTGTGAAAAATACTGGAGAAATAAGGAGCCAAGGCCGTGAAAAAAATATCTCTTATAAGAGGAATGAAAATTGAATATTTTTGTGAAGAATTTAACTCTATGGGTTTTGATGTTATTTGCTGGCATGACGATATAAATGTCCACTTCGCTTCAAGACCCAAAAAAGGCTCACTTGTAAAAGTGCTCTACAGGAAGTTTTTCCCAAAAAAAATATGCTAAAACTCAGACCTTACCAAAAAAAAGGCGTAGAACTATTAAGAGAGTCTTTCTCCAATGGGAATATGAGAACTATTCTCTACCTAGCTACTGGTGGTGGAAAAACTGCCACATTCACTGATATTGTTCATTCACTTTTTAAAAATAATAAAAAAGTCTTAATAGTTATTCGACGTCGAGAACTCATATTTCAAACGGCAAATTCATTTGAAAAATTTACTGGCCATAGACCATCCGTAATCATGGGAAGCGAAAAAGGTTTTAACCCCAAAAATCCCATTCAAGTCTGCTCAATAGACACCATCTCAAGAAGAATAGACAGGCCAGAATACGACTTTTTAATAGACTTTGACTTTCTCATCGTGGACGAAGCTCACGACTCCACAAGCCCCAAATACAGGCGTTTTTTAGAATTATTTGATAATAAATTCTGGATTGGATTTACGGCCACACCCTTTGAAACTGGTAAAAAATACCTGGAAGAAACAGGATGGCAGGATGTAGTACAACCCATTGAGTCAAGAGAGCTTAGAGACCAGGGATACCTGGTAAAGGATATAGCTTATGCACCAGCAAAAATTGATACTAGTGGCATTAAAACCACTAGAGGAGATTTCGACCAGCGGAGTCTTGCTGAGAGAGCTAGTGAGTCGAAAATTGTTGGAGACATTGTATCCACCTATAAAAAATTTGGAGAAAACAGACCGGCCATATTATTTGCCGTCAATAAAGAGCACTCAAGAATATGTGCAGAAGCATTCAGACAAGCAGGAATAGCAGCAAAACATCAAGATGAATCACACACATCCAAGGAGAGACATAGTGCGATCGAACAACTTAAACGAGGAGAGATTAAAATACTCTGCAATGTTAACATCTTCTCTACAGGAGTCGACATCCCGCAAGCGTCTTGTGGAATTTTTGCTCGCCCTACAAAATCGGAAATTCTCTACGTTCAACAGGTCGGAAGATTGCTCAGACCATACAAAAAATGCGCCAGATGCAGTGCTGACTGTGGAGCTGATGAGAAGTGCCCGAGATGCGGTTCGGAAAAATTCTCTTTAATTAAAAATGACGCAATACTTCTTGATCATGCAAATAATTGTGAAAGATTTGGACTTGCATTTGATTCAAGACCCGCAAGAATAAAAAAACAAAATAAAAAAAACCAAGAATCCACTGGCATTGTAAAGGCCATAACTTGTATTGAGTGTTACGGCCTATACCACCCCTCTGAAGATGAATGTCCATACTGTGGTCATAAAAATGAAGTAAAAGAGCGCCAAATCAAACACGAAGAGGGAGAGTTAAGAAGAATCGAACAAGATGAATTTAACATTTCTCGACTAAAAAGATCCCTTGATGAAAATTTTAAAAAAGAACTAAGATGGAATTTGAAACCCGCCTTTAAGTACTTCCAATTATACAAAGAGCATGGTGAAATAATCTTTAATTACTCCAAAGAATTAGGATTACCAAAATGGCTCAAAGGAATAGTCAGACAAAAGGCTCAACAGGGAAGCATCAAGACACACTCAAAACAGCGTTAATAAATCTATCTCAACTGGAATATTGCAGGGCATGGTCAAATAATACTGGCGTGGGTCGTGATTTAAAAAGCGAGCGCATCATAAGATTTGGGCTTAAAGGTTCTTCAGATATCATTGGAATCTACAAGGGAAGGTTTCTTGCTGTAGAAATAAAAACAGGTAATGCTGTGCAGTCAGATCAACAAAAAAAATTTCAAAAAATGGTTTGTAAACTCGGTGGAATTTATGTAGTCATAAGAGATACAAATGTTGAACAAATAAATATGATTGTTGAACAATCATACAAAAAGGATGGGGGGTAAAAAGTGATTAAACAGTTTAGATTGGATCAAATTAAAGAAGTTGAAAATTCAAGGGTTAATCTTGGAGACTTAAGCGATCTAATGAGTTCAATTAAAGAAAAAGGACTGATGAATCCAGTAACAATATCACAATGGAATGGTGACTGGATTGTGGTCGCCGGACACAGAAGGTTTAATGCTTGCAAAAAGCTAGGGCTAGAAAAGATTCAGTGCAATGTCGTAAAGGTAAAAAATGAAGCAGATATAATGCTTTTTAACCTAACGGAAAACCTTCAAAGAAAAAACACTTCCCCATATGAAGAGGGGAGATATTTTCACACCTTAATAAATGATCATTTCTTCAGCCCAAAGGAGATTTCGGCCAAGCTGGGTGTTTCACCTAGTTATGTAGATACGGCCATTTCTATATTCTCCAATGTCCCTGAAAAATTTAAGGAGAAAATTACCTATTCTGGTGTTGGTAAAAACACATCATCAAAAGGTAAAGTTCCAGCATCTCTTGTTAAAAAGATAGTTCAACTAAGAAGGGAGTTTGGTAATAATAGTAAAAAATTTATTGAAGAAATGATAACTGCTGCTTCTCAAGGAAAAATATCTGAGGGAGAGATTGGAATGTATGGAATACTTAAATCATACAAAAAAGATCTTAACATTAAAAAGTTTATGGAGATAAAAGATAACATTGAAGTTCTCAGGGTAAATGTTCCCGTGCTTAGGGATGAAATTAATTACTGTAGAGAAGAATTAAAAATGACAAAAAACCAGATGGCAACAGAGGTCATTTATGGTGAGTTAGAACCCTTTAAAAATCCATCTATATATTAAGGTAAACAGTATAAAAGAGATAATATTTATGACCGCCATTGAGTACGCATTAACATTTCTAGGAACACCTTACACCTGGGGGGGCAACACCCCAGGTGAGGGTTTTGATTGCTCAGGATTCATCTGTGAGGTTCTAAAGTCTC
>OBIY01000056.1_pt1 | contig 42806 bp, 73 predicted proteins | sample 1519841 | NCBI WGS metagenome assembly OBIY01 (sample SAMN03019774, study PRJEB22545) | beach sand metagenome | biome: beach; feature: sea beach; material: beach sand | place: USA: Municipal Pensacola Beach, FL | collected 2010-07-30 | depth 30-40 cm m
TTTGCGAGTAGCAGAGCACGCACCCATTACGGCCATTGCACCACAATCGTAGCATTCGTAGCCCTCAGCGTCAGGCTCACACCCATCGCGCTCAGCGCCACACTCAAGGCAGAATCCAATGTTACCCATGCCAAACATGTTCTCACGAACAGCTTGTTCAAGTACATCGTAGCCGCCTATTTTGTCAATTACATTACTCATAAATATCTCCTGGTTTACCTATACGCTGATCATAAGATCAGCATTGCGAAGCATCCTAGCATAGCTGCAAGAGCTAGGCCAGGACCAAACAAGTCAACAAGTATTTTAATTTCACGACGCATCGTCAAGCTCCAACAGTTCGATTTCTTCTACTGTAAGATCTTCGACATCGATGAGTGGCAAATGCTCACGGATATGTTCAATCTCATAGAAGTCTAAACGAAAGTCATCTAAGTAAATTACGTTGCTCATATTAATCTCCTGGTTTAATCCTAAACGGCCAGCTTACGCTGGCAGTGTGGCCGCTATGCGGCGCAGTGATGCATCACTAAGCTTGCGAGCCTCGCGAATGTTCCTAGCTAACACCTTGCGCGTATTCCAATACGTGCTCAACTTGCGTCGATTCAAGGTATTGTATATTGCTATGTCTTGCTGCATCTCATGACGTTGTTTGACAGTCAACATGTCATTATATCTCCTGGGTTGTACCTAAACAAGCCCCTAAGAATAGGAGCTTATGAAACGTCGCTGAGCTTTTCTCCAGCTGTCCGTCTTACGTGCTCGTTTGCTCAAGCTCTTGAATACCCGCACTTGTGCCGGTGTCAAAGCTCGACGCACTTGCATGTAAGTCAGACCCTCATATTGAGTGCCGTCGAATATACTCATGTCACACTTGTCGTTGATATGCATTCTCATTTACTCCGGGTTACCTAAACAATTTTGAGCGTGTCACATGACCAGACTCAAGAGCCTAACCACGTCTCACGCTCCGCATTGCTACGTTTGTTTCGACTGCAACCACGCAGTCAAAGGCTATCGCTAGCCAGTCCCTCTCGGGTCGTCAGTAGGTTTTGGAGAGATATGATATGTTCTTAAGGGTTTGTAAGCATCGCCCCGCGCAGCACTATGATCCATATAGTACAGGATAGACACCATTGTGTCGTCTCAACCTTGTCTATTATTTTAACTGCTAGCTTTCATCCTAGGTGCTGGGTCGTGTGATACTCTGAACACCGGAACCAACCTACTCGCTAGCTATGGCTTCAAAGGACGTGCCATAGATCTTATGGAGTGCTACATCGGCTGTGTGGATCTGACATCGCTGCCTACCGTGCTTGCCGTGTCGAGGTATAACCCCCGACCCCATATAAGACATTATACAGGAATGAATGTCCATGTCTAAGAACTTGTAGTTATAAGCTTATTCTATTTAATTATATTGGTTGGGCACAGTTGTTGCATACTTGCAATGTTGGTGCCACATTCACTCCTTTGTTGCATCTTTTTTTATATAACCATTTGATCTAAGTAGGGGCATCCTTATATCCGGACGGGTTTTTTTGCTGGTAGCCACTATCGTGCATAAAAAGGGAAAATACTGGGGGGCTATAAGCTATAGGTTGTAATTAAGTACTTGAAAAACAAGGTATAAAGTGTATCAGTAGGATAAAACCTGTTTTCTGGAGTCTCAGACGCAAGAAAACTAGTGTTTTGGAAGTTTTTTTAGGATAATATTGCTTTTTTTACAATCAGGGGTACCAAGTACTCTTTAATTCTGGATAATAATAGTATATAAGCGAACAAATTGAACTCGATTTGTGAGCGTTACTTACTGCTTCGCAGTTATGTTGTTTCATGTTTTTCCGGGGATCTATCTTTTCTCCGACTAACATACGCCCCGCAATGGGGCATTTGCCTGGTTAGCTCAGCAGGTAGAGCAGCTCCTTTGTAACGAGAAGGTCCGGGGTTCGAGTCCTCGACTGGGCACCAAATTCTGCTTGTGAGAGGTACACTGCCAGAGTGCCCGGACATACTCTCTGGTCTGGAGTCGAGACCCAGCACGAGCATCAAATTCAAAGGGTATAGAGGAGACAAACCGGCCATAAAACCGGCCACCCTATACCCTTCGAGAATTCCACATAGACAGGGACATCTTTATGGACCCGCACCCTGAAATTCTAAAAAGGCTTGACGCTATAAGCAGCTTGGTGAGGACTAACCACTTAATAGCATTGGGCGTTCTCATCTCAACCGGCACCATGTGCGCAGCAGTACTATTCGCCTTGTGATACTATCGAGCCGCAGGGCTCAAATCCACACGACGCAACCCCAGATCGACGGGGTTCACTATCCCCAGGAGATCTCATGGCTAGCAAGAAAGGCCAATCTACAGACCATATGAACCAAGGGGGCGGAATGAACGCTTCTGGTGGTTCAGGTAAATCCCCCACTTCTACGAAATCCGACGCTTTCCGAAGCATGGATGACCGTACTACAGACAACAACGACTACAAGCGAAATATCCCTCATGGACAACCAGTCCGTAGACCGTAACCATCGGAGTCGGAAAATTGAGCGACAGCGTAGACTCCTATCCAAGCGAAGACGGGATCAAGCGAATGCTCGCCCTATTGGACTCGACGATTGTACCACAGAAGCAGCGAATCTCGCCCTTCAAGAAGAGTTTGACGCTATCCGGTCGAGCAATTGAGGATATACCACTACCCGAGGGAGCTATCGGGTACCCAGAAGTACTACATGAAGCCCTTCTTGACGAGGAAGTCATAGAGGGCCTCATTCGGGCGGGGAAGCCTGATGAGTAGTCCAGGCCAGCGGATGCTACATCGCAAGATGCGAGGAAGCACTGCTATCGAAAGATTGGGCTACAATCCCCTCACTCAGGAGCTTTTTGTGCTGTTCAACAAGAACGGGCGCTATCCTGAGTACGTATTTGGTGGTGTAGACTCCGAGTTAGCGTCAGCATTCATGCTTGCACGCTCTCCTGGGAGCTTCTATCACCGACATATCAAAGAAAACTCACGTTATACCGTCAACAAGCCCCTCGGATCCTTCCGATTAGGGGCGTTAGGCAGGAGAGTTCGTAATGTTTTCAGTTTTAGCCGCTAGTTGTGTTGGATTTTTTGCCCTCTTAGGTCTACTTGTGTCGATATTGACACTAATTGTGCCTATGAAGCGGCCAGCAGACGAATCTAACCGTATTGCACACTTAATTTTAGTATGGGAGGCGTTAAAAAGCCCTCATCGTTTTGTGGGACTTAGGAATTCCCAAGGAACGGAGCAATTCCGCTATTTGAGCCAGGATTTGGGAGAATTTGTCCGTGGCAGAGGAAAAAACAACTAAGGAGGTGGTCAGATCTCCCTCAGGGCAATTTGTCAAGGGGACTTCCGGCAATCCCCGAGGACGCCCCAAGGGTGCTAAGAACCGCATCACAGAACTCAAAGAGGAGATGGAACTTGTCCTCCGCGAGGGAGTCGATCCTGACACGCTAAAATCGATACTTGTATCGATGGTAGCAGAAGCTCAGAACGGTAATGTGCAGGCGGCGAAGCTCATTTTAGACAAGTTTATGACAAACGCTAAAGTAGAGCAGGAGCAAGGAGAGAAGCAAGACGAGATCGTTTTCAAGATCGTAAACCTTACCCGCGAAGATGTAACAATCGAAGAGGGTGTAATCATAGACCAAGAGGATTCTAATGGCTAGTAAGTCAAACCAACACGCAGACCTTACAGGATCTGGTGTACAAGCTAAGGGTGGCAACATCTCTGGCAAAGGCCCTACGAAACACCGCTTGCACCAGCCCCCGAACTTTCAGGGCAAGTCTGGTCAAAGCGATAACCAAACTACATGGCGTGGTAAGGGTAAAACGTAATGCCTAAGCGTAGAGGCGTAGAGCTAACAGACTCTGCACGACGCAAAGCTGAGAAAGCTGGTCTTCTTAAGAAGACGGGCTCTGGGGCTGCAAACCGTGCAGGCAAGAAAATTATCCGTAATCAGGATGCCGCAGAACGAGCACGTCGCATGGCCGACAAGGCTATGGGTATTACTCGGCGATAAGGCATGCTAGTAAACGGGGAGTTTGAAGTCTCGCTACATGCGGGACAATCTGCTATTTATAATAGCCCTGCCCGTTTTAAGGTGTGTGCAGCGGGACGCCGCTTTGGCAAGTCCCATTTTGCTGCTTATATGCTCGGTATAGCCGCTATGGCTACCGAGAACGAGTATGGATACCGACTCACTCAAGAGCATGGGGTGTACTACGTAGCACCCACCTTTGACCAGGCAAAAAGGGTCATGTGGCCCAAACTACGCGAGCTGCTCGGCTATTCTAAGCAGGGCGGGTTGATTGCCAAGGAAAATGTCAACGACGGGTGGATGGAGCTGATATCCGGGCGGAAGATATTCATAAAAGGATCTGACAACCCGGACAGCCTACGTGGTATTGCTCTTTCGTACCTGGTGCTCGATGAGTACGCAGACATGAAGCCAGAGACCTGGGACGAGATCCTAGAGCCTGCTTTGATGGACGTGATGGGCGAAGCTCTCTTTATCGGTACTCCTAAGGGCAAAAACCACTTCTACAAGCTTTTCATGAATGCCCACGAGCATCCAGATGGACAAGACCCGGAAACCGGTGTCACGATCCCTGGAGCAGAGTTGTGGGGAGACTGGGAAGCCTTCCACTTCAAGTCTATGGACAATCCGTTCCTGGACATGAAGGAAGTTCGCAGACAGTCTATAGGCAAGTCCCGAGAGACCGTCCGCCAGGAGTTGGAAGCCTCGTTCGTTTCTGGAGCTGGAAAACACCTCAAGCCTGAGTGGTTTAAGGTGGTGGACAGACTGCCGCACGAATTGCTCGGCACCGTCTGCGTCACCGTAGACCTAGCTGGATATGCCAAGTCTGACGGCAAGCACAAGCCCAGAACTGACGAAACAGTGATCTGTGTCACATGGATGGGGCCTGAGGGCTGGTACGTCCTGGACATGGAGCATGGACATTGGGATGTCCGAGAGGTTGCGCTGCGTATCATGCGGACCTGCTCACAATACCCAGGCTGCTTACTCGGCATCGAGCAAGGAGCACTCAAGCAAGCGGTAGGCCCGTACCTCGAAGACGAGATGCGCCGGTTGAACCGCTTCATCACTCCGCATGAGCTGAAACATGGGAACACGAAAAAACTTGACCGCATTGTCTGGGCTTTACAAGGTAGAGCACAAAGAGGTCAAATCCACCTCGTTAAAGGTCCGTGGAACCAGTGGTTTCTTGATCAGTGCGCCGACCTCGGTGATCCATTATCGCACGACGATGGACCCGACGCATTGGCATACGCAGACCAGCTAGCGGCAACAAATTGGGTAGATCCCGACATGCTTGACGACATGTGGGAACCCGTTGATCTAATAAGTGGGTACTAATGGGAATCGAAATCCTAGTTGACAATCCAGCAGAAGTAAATGACAGTCGGTCAGGTGCAGAAAACCTGCCCGGTAATCGTCTTACTGGCTGGGTAGTAGGCCGCGTAGGTCCTTGGAGAGATTACCGTAATAGGTTACCCGAAGCAAAGCGCTGGGCAGAGTACTGGCGCATGTGGCGCGGCTATTGGGCCGAAGCAGACAAGAATAGACAGTCAGAGCGTTCCCGGCTCGTAGCCCCCGCTCTGGCGCAGGCGGTTGAGACTTCCGTAGCTGAAGTAGAGGAAACTCTGCTGTCAAGGGAAGTGTGGTTTGACGTGCAGGATGACCTGCGAGACGAAGAGAAGGTAGACGCTATCCTTATGCGTGACCAGCTTCGAGAGGACATGGACCTGGTAAACACCAAGACAGTCTTGTCCGAGGCAATCACAAATGCAGCCCTTATGGGCACCGGCATTGTCAAAGTCAACGTAGATACTCATACAGAGAAGCTTCCTATACGTGGGCCCGACGGTATCTTGCGCACAGAGGACCAGGAGACTGTAGTAGTCACTCCAGAGTCAGTTCGCCCGGATCAGTTTATCCCAGACCCGGCAGGCACCACCATTGGCTCTATGTTGGGCTGCGCTATAGAATACCGAAACAAGCCGGTTGTAGAAGTCCTGGAGAAGATCCAACAAGGAACCTACCGTGAAGATGCTCTTGGCTCCGTACATGCTATCACCTCCCCTCGTTCGGGAGATGAAGCGGACTTCGCAGAAGCCGTCACAGTCAATGACTCCGACACCGATTCAATCCACATCGTCGAGTACCACGGAAAGGTACCCCTCTTCCTCTTGGATGAGGCTAATGCCGAAGACACTCTGGTTGACGCACTTCTAGCAGAAGACTTCAAAGCAGACGGAGATGACGGCCCGCTTGTAGAGGCTATTGTCACAATCGGCAACGAGAGTATCCTGCTCCGTGCTATGGCGAACCCTTTCGTTAAAGTAGACCGCTCTATCATCGCGTTCTGCTGGGAAAACGTACCTGGACACTTCTGGGGACGTTCAGTATCTGAGAAAGGCTACAACCCTCAAAAGGCTCTGGACGCAGAGATGAGGGCCAGGGTCGATGCGCTCGGTTTCGTTTCCGCTCCAATGCTTGGTATGGACGCAGGGCGGATACCGCGTGGATTCAAACCAGAAGTAAAACCTGGTAAGGTCTGGTTGACCAACGGTAATCCATCCGAGGTCTTACAGCCTGTCGGAATCGGGCAAGTCGATCCAAACACATTCAACCACTCTGGTGAACTCCAGCAGATGGTGCAGATGGGCACAGGTGCCTTCGATACAGCTACCACACTTCGTGGCTCCACCCAGTCAGGTGGCAACGCTGCCAACAGCGGATCTATGATGCTGGGGGCTTTCGTTAAGCGTAGCAAGCGCTCTGTGGCAAACATCGAGCGCAACCTCGTCATGCCTCTTATCAAGGCAATGGCTCTGCGCTATCTACAGTTTGCTCCCTCACGCTACCCGTGGGATGACACTAAGTTTGTTGTCAAGGGTCAGCTCGGCATCATAGCCCGAGAGATTGAGCAGCTAAACATCACCCAGCTCATCGGCATGCTGCCTGAAAATGCAGTCGGTGCTAAGTTAGCCGCAGCCCAAGGTTTTGTGGACATGTCCTCTGTCGTCAACAAAGCGCAGATCATGGAAGCCCTCCAACAAGACCAGGAACGTCTCCAGGCCCAGCAGCAGCAAGAGCAAGAGAATGCTCAACGCATTGCTGAGATGGAAGAGAAAGTTAGAGGTCTGGAGCTTGAAAGCGTAACTGTTGAGAACCAGAAGGTTCTTGCAGAGATCCGTGAGATCCTGGCTAAGGCAGACGTTCTGGAGCGCAAGGCAGACACCGAAGAGGTGAGGACCGGCGTAGAGGTCGGTAAGCTGCAGGTTGCTCAGCAAGAAGTTAACAACAACGCAGAGCAAAATAGAATTAACCAAGAGCGCCTTGAACTTCAAGAGGAACAGCTAGAGCTTAAGAAGCGCGATTCTAGGAGTGAGTAATGCCTAGACGAGGCACCACGCTAGTCCATCGTGGGGAACTAACAGGAGTTGCAGCCACAACCCTCACTGCTACCGCGCACAGTATGCTCTATTCTGACGCTGCTGGGGATATTCAGGAGCTTACCCACGGCACGTCTGGTTACATTCTTACTTCTAATGGACCTACTTCTGCCCCAAGCTGGCAGGCTGCTAATCCTCTGACAAACTTCCAGGACAACGGCTTATCTGGAGAGTCCCTTTACAACAGTCAGGTAGCAACGCTAACTCACGACAAAGGTCTCACCGTACAGTTTCCTGGTGGAGGCGCGGGTACAGCTCAGCTTAAGCTTGTAGGTGCAACAGGGTCTGCTGCCTCAGTTAACCTAAACGAGGGGGCGTTCACTCGGGGCCAAGTACAGTATAATGCTACCAGCAATGAGTTGCGTATACGAACCTCCCAGACTAATGATAATACCCGTATGTATAATGATACTGCCGGGGACTTTATCTTACTAGATGGATCTAACACACGGGTAGAGCTGTATTACAATAATAATGCTGCAGTACGGACCTCATCGCAGGGACTAACCGTCTCTCCTGATAATGGTACCACGTTTGCAGCAGTGCTCTACAAGTTGAACGCAGCTAAAAATGCAGACACCTCGCGAGCAGGGACTACTGTCAAGTCAGATGACCCACACCTCGTGGTCAGCGTTCTTGAGACCGGGTTCTATTCTTTTCAAGCTTACCTAAGAGTAGAGACCACGTCCGCAACACCTGATTTTAAGTTTGGGTTTAATTTCTCAGGAACTGCTTCTACAACTTCAGACAATTGGGTGTGGTTTGCTTCAGATTCAGCGGGTGTTCTGCAAAATGACCAGCACGGGGCATTAACATCTAACGCGGTTGTAGCTCATGATGGAACAAACCCAGTGTCCATAATTGTCTCCGGAAGCGTAGATGTGACTGCCATAGGTGACTTTTCCCTGCAATGGGCTCAGAACACAGCAGACGCTACGGGCGTTGAGCTAAAAGAGGGGAGCTGGATAAGGCTCGAACGTAACAGAGACACTTAACTATAACGGGAGAGGTTATGGATTTATCACAAGATGTCCTGGCAGCACTGTCTGCCGAGGACAAGCAAGAACTAGAAATCTGGACTGAGTTGCTTGAGTCCCGAGGTTTCGACTTATTGACCCGCTACCTGGAAGGGAATGCGGAAAGCAACGCTCAAGTCATAGAGAATGCAGCCAGTTGGGATGCATACGTGTATGCCCGAGGAGCTAGAGACGCGCTAGGATTAGTGCTCAATCTCAAAGAGATCCTCGAATCGCGACTCACCCAGGCAGCAGAAGAGCGGATCGAAGAGACAACCCTTGACGATGATACGTTTGACGAGATCAGCGTTAACCTGGGCCTCGAATCATGATCCTTCATGACTTTAGATGCGAAGAATGCGATACCGTAGAAGAGCACTACTGTAGCTCCGGTGACGAGCTGTCCATATGTGACGCTTGTGGCGGTATCTCTCACCGTGTCTTCAAACAGCTAGCTAAGCCACACTGGTTGGCCCTGGCTCAAGGAGACAATGCATCCCCGGAAGCCGTAGATAGGTTTGAACGGATGCACAAGCAACAGAAGGCCAAGGAAGAAAAAACCTTTGCTGAGCATGGCGACTACGGCAACGCACCAGGATCCTCTGGTCGTAGCCAGGCGTACAACGATCAGTCTCAGGCATAATTCCCCCTTCACCATAAAACGCAACGAATTCCCTTAACCCTGTTGGGCGGGAAAAAGGAGCATCAATGACTATTCTAGTAGATCAACCGGAAGACGTACAAGTCGACCTTAATCAGACTGAGGAAGGAAAGACCCAAGAACCCCAGGAGCAGGCGACCCAAGAGGTAGCCATCCCGGACAAGTTCAAAGGCAAGTCCACCGAAGAAATTGCAGAAGCCTACGTAAACCTTGAATCGGAGCTAGGCCGATTACGCAACGATCTCGGCGATTACCGCAGTATGACGGATCGCTTTCTGTCACTGGAAGAGAAACGAGTAGCCGATCTGGAACAGCAAGGACAAGAGACATCTTTCGAGATTGACCCCACGGAATTGCTGGCTAACCCAGAGAAGGTTCTGAGCGAGTGGCAAGAACACGCTCGACAGAGCGACCCTGTATACCAGGAGTTGCAGTCTCGTTTGGACCGTATTGAGGGCCGCGTAGTTCAGTCCTCCTTCGAAGAACAGCATCCCGACGCGGATACGATCACGGCAAGCCAAGAATTCCATGAGTGGGTTCAGGGTAGTCGTCTTCGCACTCGCGCCGCACAAGCTGCTTATGAAACGAAGGACACTGAGGTACTTGGCGACCTTCTCACGGAGTATAAGACTGGTATCCAAGCAGATACCACTCAGTCTCCAAAGCAGAACTCAGAGGTAGCTGCAGCTAGGCAGGTTTCTACCGAGAGTTCGTCCACAGGATCAGCCGTTGACACAGGCAAGCGGTTTTCTCGTCGGAAGTTGGTAGATCTTAAGATCAACAACCCCGAAGAGTACGCTGCTAGGTCTCAGGAGATTCTCCTGGCCTACGCTCAAAAACGGGTTGATGACTAACTTTTTCAATCCTAACAAGGAACTAAACTAATGGCACTTGGCACAGACCATATCATCACAACTGAAGTGCCCAACTTTATCCCGGAACTCTGGTCCGACGAAGTCATTGCGGCTTACAAGTCGAACCTGGTTATGGCGCAGCTTGTCCGCAAGCTAAACCACCGTGGTAAGAAGGGCGATACGATCAAGATTCCTACACCGACTCGCGGTTCTGCATCTGACAAGACTGCAGAGACACAGGTATCTCTGATCCAACACGGCACAGACGCTGGTCTGAGCATCTCTATCAACAAACACAAGCACTACGCTCGCTTGATCGAAGACATCGTCGACGTTCAGGCCCTGGAGAGCTTGCGCCGGTTCTACACTGACGATGGCGGCTACGCTATTGCTCGTCAGGTTGACACCGACCTGTTGGTTGAGTCGTTCAACACAGGCTCTGCCTCTCTGACGTTCACAGCGTCTACTAACACGTTGACGACAGCCTCAACGTTCGACACCATCTATGAGGGTGACGGTACGACTTGGGACGAAACTGGTACGACTGATATTTCAGACGCCGGTATCCGTACTCAGGTTAAAAACCTGGACGACGTTGACGCTCCTATGGCGGGCCGATACGCGGTTATTCCGACCATCGCTAAGTTCGACTTGCTGGGTACTGCCCGGTTCACCGAACAAGCGTTTGTTGGTGAAGTCGGTATGGGTAACTCCATACGCAACGGTATCGTAGGCGATGCATACGGCATCGAGTTCTACGTAACCACTCGTACTCCTCTCGTTGAAGACAGTCTCGGCAACCCCGACAACGTCTCTGGCGTGTTCTTCCAGCGCGACGCTTTAGTCCTGGTTGAGCAGTTGGGTGTACGTTCGCAGTCTCAGTACAAGCTTGAGTACCTGGCTGATCTGTTCGTTACGGACATGATCTACGGTGTGAAAGTATTGCGCGACGACAGCGTATTCACACTGGTTGTACCGACCACATAATAGGTATACCTTAGGACTAGCCCCTCTTCGGAGGGGCGAATCCCCTTAAGAATTCTTGGGAGAGAAACTATGTTCAATGAACACGATTATCGCAATGTCTTGGTGCTTTTAAACTTTGCTTTCCAGAACGGAATGGTGCAGAGCCAGGACGATGCTAAGGTGCTACTTACTTTAGAAGCTAAAGTACAAGAAGCACTCAACGTAGAGGAAGAAGATGGCGACGACGTACCTGCAAGCGATTAACCGAGTTCTTGAGAAGATTGGTGAGGAGCAAATTGGTGCTTCCGCTACATCTCTCACGGAGACTTATGAGCTTCTCGTCGCATCCTTTGTCCAAGACATCAAGGAGCAGATCGAAGACGCTCATGATTGGCGAGCACTTCGCCAAACGGTAACTACTACAATCGCTGCAGACGGACAGTCTGCTACAGTTACCGAGGCTAATGAAAGGTCTCGGGTAGTTCGTATTGCTCAACAAAACAGAGCGGAATTTGTCCCTCTGGTATTCGACATCACCGACTCAGATGACCCAACGCCTCTTCAGGAGATGGATCTGGCTGAGCTTATTTACCGGGACACTGTTGACCCGGACACCCGGAACGATCCGGTTTACTTTGCGTTCGACAATAGCTCTGGGGATGTCCTTGATCTATTTGTTTGGCCGCGTCCCTCCTCTGCAAAGACTATCCAGTCTACGCTAGTAATCCCCCAGACTCGCTTCGCAGCTACCGACCTCAGTGAAAACATCAAGATCCCGATCCGCCCGTTGATCGTGGGTGCGACTTGGTATGCCTTAGAGGAACGTGGTGAGGAGTTAGGGACTAACGGTCTGTTCAACGAGCAGCGTTATAATGACGCTTTGAACTCTGCTATTGGCAGAGACTCGATGGGGCAGGGAGATAACATAGAACTGGTACGCACCTAATGACCCAGCAGCTTCTACCAGTAGATGCGGTCACACCTGGGCGTAGGGGCCTAAACCTACAACAAAAGGGTACCATCCTCTCTCCAGATTGGGCGACTAACGCGCTCAACTGTGTGATGGATGATGCCCGTAGACTTGCTTCCCGGCAGGGATACAGCGTCACGACGACGACTGACATCACATCTACCCCAGATGTAGAGGCAATTCACGAGTACCTGAGTGGAGACGGTACTGTAGAGCCTATTGTCTCTTGGGACGGTGGAATTGGAAACAGTCTGAGCGATCCCGAAGGGAACGATATCTCAGGAGTGGTAACTGACACAGACGGACGCTGGTGGTTCCAAAACTTTAATAACAAAGTTATAGGATTTCAGAATGGTCAGAAGCCTATTGTCTACTCAGGATCCACTTTTGCTACTATTTCTGAGTCTAGTGGCACTGCTCCTACTTCCCATAATGGTATTGGTCTCTGTGCTTTTGGCCGGGTTTGGGGTCTCGATTCTGACGGCCAGACTATCAAGTACAGCGCTCTCTTGGATGAAGCTGACTGGGGCGGTGCTGGTGCAGGAAGTATCGACATGTCGAACGTCTGGACCGGTGGCATGGATGAAGTCAAAGCTATCGCGGCGTTCAACGGGGCGTTCGTAGTATTTGGCAACAACCATATCGTCTTCTGGGACGACAATATTGGATCTCAGCTAGGTATAAGCCCTACTCAGCTCGTCGTAGTTGATGTTATTGAGGGCACTGGCTGCTACTCTCAGTGGACGATACAGCATATCGGAGAGTCTGACCTGGTCTACCTCTCTAGAAACGGCTTGCAGTCTTTGGGAAGGGTTATCCAAGAAAAGTCTAACCCGTTGGCTAACGTGTCAAAGTACGTGCGAGACGCCCTGCTCAGTGACGTGGACTTAGATGATGCCCTGGACTTGCGCTCAACATATTCCCCCGAAGAGGGATTCTACTTGCTGAGCATTCCCGCAGCAGAGATAACATACTGCTTCGACGTGAGAGGACGGTTCCGGGATGAAGAAGGGGAGATTATCTTCCCCTGTACTACGTGGGACCTGAGCCCTTCAGCACTTGAAGTAAGGGAAGACGGCACCATCTTATTCGGTGCTCCCGGTCAAGTATGGACTTACGGGGCAGACAATGATGACGGTAGCCTAATCAGATACGAATACGCCTCACCCTGGCTTGACTTGGGAGAGGAGCTAGGTAACCGGCTGAAGATGCTCAAGAGAATCGGATCCATTATGTTCGTCCGCAACAACGCCGGTATCGAATATAAGTGGGCTACCGACTTCCGGGAAAATGACCAAAGCATAAGTCGGGAAGTTGTAGACCCCTCTGCTTCCGAGTGGAATATAGCAGAGTGGGGCCTGGGAGAGTGGTCAGGTGGTTTGTTCTTGCAGATCATCAAGGTCCCCGCACGAGCTGTGGGGCAGTATTACCGAATTAAGATCGAAAGCTCTGTTACCGGGCAGTTCGCCTTACAGCAGCTAGAACTCTTCACCAAGATTGGACGGATTGCTTAATGGCAGACTATACACAGGTCAATAACTACACCGCTAAGGACGCTCTGTCTACCGGTAACCCGCTGAAGCTTATCAAGGGTTCGGATGTAGACGCAGAGTTCTCAGCCATCTCAACGGCTATTGCTTCGAAGTTCGACACGACAGACATTGCCACAGCAGGCGAGGCCCAAGCGGGTGTTTCCAACACTGTGGTGATTACTCCTGCTCGACTTACAGCCTGGGGACAGAATGGGGCTGGTGTTATTGAAGACCTGCAGGCCCTAGCTGACCCCAACGCAGACCGTATAGTATTCTGGGATGACTCCGCTGGCACAACGACATTCCTAGAAGCTGGTACCGGCCTCACGATCACTGGTACCACAATTACTGCTGACGTAAGCGGTGCTGGCGGTGCTCTGCAGTCCACAACCCTGACGGCAGGTAACGGCTTATCTGGTGGTGGAGATTTATCTACCAACAGAACCTTTGACCTAGACTTCAACGAGCTTACTGCTGCGGCCATCGCTTCAGGAGACGAGTTCGCTTTCGGAGATGTCTCCGACACCAACACAGTCAAGAAGGTGACGTTTGCAAACCTGGAGTCTACGCTCGATCTACAGAACCTTGCTAATGCACCTACACTCACCGCAGGAGAAGGTCTGTCTTACAGTGTGGGCGGAACAGATATAGGATCTGACGCTACTATAGATCTAGATATCACTGAGCTTACAGAAGAGACAACTATCGATGCTACTAACGACGACATCGTTTTCTACGATGCGTCTGCTACAGCTCATCGCAAAGTACCGATAGACTCTTTGGTAGGTACAGAGCTAGGTGACGGTAAGTGGTACAAAAGCACGACTACAGCACTGACTACCACAGAACAGACAATCGTCTATAACACGGCAGACAACGACAGCCTGACTCGCGGTACCTTCGACACAGGTGCAGGGACTTACACAGCTACGGCGACAGCACGCATCCTAGTTACGGCTACTCACGTGGTGCCCAGTCTTGGTACTGGGGAGGCACCGTTATTACGCATTCAGAAAGATGGGGTAGACCAGGCTTACGCATCTACCAGACGTAACAGTGCGGGAGATAATGTCGATACTGCTGTTACAGTAGTCAACCTTACTGCAGGTCAGGTAGTACGTGTCCGCGCTGGAATGGAGGCAGGTACTGGCACAGCTAACGCAGGTATTTCAGGCCAGCATATCTCAATAGTGGAACTTGGATAATGACTGCAGAAACTGAGATGGCAGCATCGTCTGCTGGAACTCCGGAGGCGTGGTATAGGATGACCGAGTCTGGCGCTCCTTTCGCCAACTCAGGATCCGCTTCAGATGCGGGGGGTATGACTATTACCCCTGACGCCACCGGTATGACCTTTCAGACGGACACCAATGTAGATGGTAATCCCGCTGCTGTAGAGTTTGACGGAACGGGCACTAACAACAAGATTAGAGCAACATGGAACAACTACACTACCCACTTTACTGGGAAGGGTACGTTGATCATGCTAGTAAAGTGGACTGGCACTGGATTTACGACAAGCGAGAGTGGTGTCTACTTCTGGGGTCTGGGTGATAATACCTTTGATGACGACTCGCTGACGATGGGTGTGGTTGGAGATAACCTTAACCCAAGACAGCCCCAGTTACGTTACTTTATCCAGGACGACACCACCTCAGGAGATAACTGGGGCGCTAGGTTCTCCTTCACAGGAAAGGATCTTCAAGATGGAAACTGGTGGACTCTTGGAGTAACTATTACAGACGGGGGCGTAGACGCAGATAACCCCTTGTACATAAATGGCGTTGAGTACATAGCTGATGCCCACACTGAAACGGGCACAGTAGACAACGATTGGTGGCCCGACGAAGCTGGGTGGACTAGTGCTGTAGAAGTGGTCTTAGGTAACAGACCTCAAGGTTCTGGATTCCAGCCAGAGGATTGGCGGGTCATGGAGTGTATCGTATATGCCAACTCAAGACTTACCGAAGCACAGCACTTAGAGGTTCACCAGATCCTGAATCCCAGTGCTCAACCGGACTTTTCAGTAAAAACTAAACGTCGTAGAGGTCGTCGTCTCTTTGCGCGTGATGTATAACATAATGACTACCGTGAGTAAAACACCTATGCAAAACCTAGTGCAGCAGAAAGCAGAAGTAGCTGCAACAGTAACAGCCGCTTCGGCAGGGTCAGGTCTAGTAGCTTTCTTAGCAGACCTCAATGTCGTGCTGGTGACTCTTTCTACAGCGGTCGCTTTGGCTGTAGGAGTATGGACGTTATACGATAGATACAAAGCTAGAAAAGCCAAAGCCTCAAAGGAGGAAAAGTAATGGCAGATCCATTTACCGCGCTACAAGGCATAGGCTCTATAGGAGCAGGTCTTGCTGGCATAGGTTCTGGTAGGAAAGCCGCTAAAGACGCGAAGAAGGATGCTAAGGTTCGCAGATCTATTGCCAACACAGCCTTCTCTCCTATCCAGTTTTCGGGACTGGGAGGCTCTAGTGTTACCTTTGGCGGCGGTACTCCTACTGTGGGAGGTACTGGTGGTGTAGCTCAACCTACCAGCGGGGAGCCGTTTGGCTTCGACCCTGCTACCGGAACTAACTTTGACGGCCAAGGTCGACCTATAGCCGGTGGATTACGCCAGGTGCAGGGAGGTAGGGGCCTAAAGCAGTCTGACCTGGGAAGCGTTAATGTCTCAGCAGGACAGCTTGACCCCGTCTTCGGTGGCTTAGCTGACTTGTCTAGTGGTATTCTCGGTCAAGCTCAAGGAGCTGGTCAAATAGATCCTTTTACCAACCAAGCTTTCGCCAACTTTCTTGGCGCAGGCCAGGCTGGGGGCAACACTCTGGACCTCCTCTCCCAAGGTGCAGGTGGGGCCTTCGGTCAGGTTGGACAACAGTTCGGTCAGGCCTTCGCCAACCCGTTCGCACAAGGGCTTCAAGACCAACTCCTAGGACAGGCGGGGAATGTGTTCGGAAACCTGCCCGGCACTCAAGAGCAAGCTCGTGCCCAGACTCTAGATCTGCTGCGGCAGCAAGCACAGCCTTTCGAGGAGAGAGCATTTTCTAACCTCCAAGAGCGTCAGTTCTTAACCGGCCAGGGTGGCACTTCTGGAGGTGCTCTGCAAACAGAGGCTTTTGCTCGCGGCTTAGGTCAAGCAGATCTGCAACGACAGTTGGCTGCTTCGGGTGAAGGTCGTGCGGCCCAGCAAGCGCAGCTAGGCTTAGGCGTAGGTTTGTCTGGTCAAGGACAGGCTCTAGCCGGTCTTCAGGATCAACTTTTAAGCGGTGCCACAAACCGGTTTGGTGCGGTATCCAACCTGGCGGGGAACTTGCAAGGGCAGAGATTCAACCAAGCGTTGACTTCTTTACAGAACATCACTTTACCTCAGCTACTGCAGCAAGGTGTGCAGCAAGGTGCTCTAGGTAACCTGGGCCTAGCCCTCGGTGCGGGTCAGGGCATCAGCCAGGACGCCCGTGCTAACGCGCAGCTAGTGAACCAGTTCATGGCTAACCAGGCTGCAGCACGTACAGGAGCTGCTAACATAGGCATACCTACAGACACAAGCACTGCCACAGCCTTTTCTCAGTTGGCGGGTGCTCTTGCTCCTCAGGGAGGAGCATTAGGTGCCTTGCGCGGACTCTTTGGAGGAGGCGGCGGGAGCGGTGTGAGCACTATGCCTGTGCAGCAGACATCAACACAACTAGGGACCGGACAGGACTTCTTTCGTCCGATCCTAACTAACTAGGAGAGAGCATGGCTAACGTAGGAGGCTTTGAATTCACAGGGTCAAACGCCCTGATTGATCAAGCCAATCAACAGATCCAGCAGCTACGCAACAGTAACGACCTTAACAGTCAGTTGGCCGCTAACTCTCAGCAGGTCATAAACGCCATCTTTAGTTCTCCTGAGATCCGCAAGGCCAAGGAGACCGAGGCTGCTCTGTCGGAAGCCCTTGGTAGCGTACAGAAGGAAGCAGGTGAGAGTGACATCGATTTCTCGATTCGTCAGAATAATGCTGTGCGTGATCGTTTAGCCTCTGTAGATCCTAACATAGCCGTACAGGCCAACGACAATATAATCCAACTAAACTCTGAGAAACTTGAGCAGAGACGACTAAAAGTTGGTGTAGAGGCAGATGAGCTTGAATTAAAGAATGCCTTGCAGACTGCTGTAGACTCTAAAACTCCGGTGATCTTCCGGCGCAACGCTGTAGGTGATCTGACGGCGGTAGCTAGTCTGGACCCGGACTCTACCCCAGACGAAATCAACGCCAAGATAGCCCAGCTTCAGGACGCTCGCCCAGATGAGCAGTTCGTAGTAGGCTCCGGTCTGGACAGACTTAAGATTGAGGACATCTCTCTCACTAAGGGAGGTGGTTTAAATAGGTCTGACATTGGTGACATTGAAGAGGCTATCGACAATACCGCCACGCTGTTCTTCAATGGCAATACCTTTATGGATCAGATGCTGGAAGCCCCTCTTTCTCTTACAGCCGGTGCCGAAAGCCTACGCGAGGCGGGGAGTTTCATCCAGGGTGTACGTCGGATAGCGGGTAACTTTGGCGCAGATGAGATAGAGGCTGAAGAGGATGCAGAGCTTGTCCAGGAAATCTTTCAGAGAACTGGATTCAATGAGACGATTGAAGATCTGGGTGTAGAGTCTGGTGTGTCCAGGGGTCTAGTCCTAAACATGGCTTACACTCTGGCTAAGACACTTGACCCCGGTGGCCGTCTGTCTGACCAGGACGTTGAGATGGCTATCGACATGCTTATTGGCGGTGGTGATCCTAACGCCTTGAAAAAGCTTCTGAGAGCACGATTCGAGGAAGCAGCCTTTTCTGCCGAGGGGCATGAGACACGTATACGTGCTGGTGGTGTAAACGGCCAGGTAGGTATAGACAAGTACGCTAGGTTCACGGCTCAGAGGGAGTCTTTTTTCGAGAAGCTGGATGAGTTCGAGCGCATTATAGATTCTGGAGGATTGCTGCAACACCACAGATCTGCATTCGGTAAGAGCCGGGTGCCTAGTGGAGACGGCTCTGCTGCAGAGACAGACACAGATGCTCCAGCACCGATCAAATTCAAAGTTAGACGGGTGGACTAATGGCTACATTCCAGATCGAGACAGATGCGGGAGTCTTCGAGATCGAAGGTGAAGGTACTGAAGAACAGATGCAGGCATTCCTCGGCACGCCCGAAGGGCAGGCTCTTCTCAACGAGCAAATCAATGCCCTACCGGAACCTGAGCCAGAGACTCCGCAGGCTCTACAGAACCTGTCAGGTGCTATGCAAGGGCTGGGCCTGACTGAAGGTCAGGCAGATGAGCTGGCAGATAGCGGCTTCTCCAGGATGATGCTTGGGGTTGGTCGTGAGGCACAATCATTGTCACGAGGCATACAGCAGATTGCTGGAACTCCCCAGGAGGCAGCAGCCTTAGCCCTGGTAGAAGAGCGTGACCGCAAGATCTACGAGGAGCTAGACGAGCAAGGTATTGGATTTGAGGATTTGGGACAGGCTGTCCCTATGCTGGCTACTATCATAGCCCCTGGCGGCAATGTCGTACAGGGACTAAACGCAGTAGGTAAAGGATTGAATGCACTCGCCAAGCTAGGGAGCACTCTAGGTGCTCAGGCTGCTTTGGTAGGTGCTATAGAAGGAGGCAAGGCTACCACACTGGAAGAGAGTCGTGCTGCTAATGCAGCCAGCGGCGCTGCTGCTACCTTAGTTGGGGGTAAGCTTGTAGGTGGTCTAGGTAAAAGCCTTCACGCAGGCGCGTTAGGTAAGATGCTCACGATAGCCGGATTGGGCGGCATCATGAAGGGCGAGGGAGGCAGGCGTGCCGCCGGTGGTATCATGGGATACATCAACCGGAACCTTTTGGGACGACAGACTAAGGATGTGGGCCAGGAGTTGAGCCAGAAGGCTGCTGCTGCTGTAGCAGGCCCGGAGTCTCGCCGCATCGTAGAGGCAAGCACCAAAGCTCAGATAGAGCTGGCTAAGCAGTCAGGAGGATTGGCTGCTGGACGGAGCCAGGCATGGGATGCCTTCTTGGATATCGTGAAAGGACCTGCAAGCCCTAAGACAGGCAAACGCTCCGTAGCAAAGAGCTTGGGAGGCGGAGCCCTAACTAAGGCACAGAAAGAGGCTGCTGAAAGCGGTCTGGATGTTATCGCTGAGCGGAACAGGATTGTGGGTACTCTCATGGAAGCGGCTAAACGGCCTAATCCAAACAACCCTCAGGAGATATTCTTCGATACCCACTCCCTGGAGACAGCCTGGAGAATCCTGAAAGATACCCCTGAGTTTGGTGGTGTCTACAAGACTAAAACGGGTGCCCTGAACTCTAAGGCACAGGCAGTAGAGAGCTTCATCGACAACATGCTGAAGCAAGGTAGTCCCTCAGATCCTACTGTAACCGTACAAGCACTTACTACCCGTGGCTTAGATGAGATGCGTCAGCTTTCCGCAGATGCTATCGAAGGTGTGGTTAACGCCACGCAGAAAAAGGTTGACAGTGGGTTCAAGCTCACTGAAGCAGATGTCCGTGCCAGAACAGCAGCCGCTGCTTTGGCTACCACCATTGACCAGAACGAGGGGTGGGGCGAGAGCCTTGCCCGTATTACGTCAGGAGATACCTGGGAATGGATCGACGTTACGTCTTCCATCCAGGAACAGCTCCAGGAGATAGAGGATGCTACTAACCCTTGAGGGTGACGAGATACCTGAGGTTTATGCCTGTCCGATCTGCGATTGCCAGGTCTGGACTGTACTAACCACAGGGTACATGCAGTGTATCGCTTGTGGGACAGAGTGTTTGGTATACGATGGAGAAGTAGATGAGGATATGGGGACCGAAGAGTAGCAGAGTGTATCGCCAGCTCCACCCTCAGGTGCAGCAAGTCTGTGACTTCATTCTACAAGAGGTAGCGGACGTGTCACTCATCACAGGACACCGGACTGAGGCAGAGCAGAACGCCCTGTACCCGGCATTCACCAAGGTGAAGTGGCCCAACAGTCAGCACAACCACTACCCCTCCTTGGCGGTAGATCTACAGCCTTACCCTTATCCAGATCATGAAGGAGAACTCAGAGAGCAGCTCACCTACATAGCAGGCCGGGTGGTTCAATGGGGGATTCATGAGGGAATTAACGTTAGATGGGGTGGCGACTGGGACCGTGACGGAGACATAACAGACAACAAGTTTGACGACTTGTTTCATTTTGAGGTGCGATTATGAGTGTACTAAGCGTAATACAAGGACTTGTAGCTCCGGTAAGCAACATCTTTGCTAAGCGAGAGGAGCGTAAAATCAACAAAGACACGCTCAAAGGTAAGCTTCAGCAAGCCCGGCAGGGAGATGCTACGCAGATTACCCTGACTGACGCAGAGTGGGAGACAGTTTCCACCAGCCTCCAGGATAGTACCTGGAAGGACGAGTACGTCACGGTCAGTGTGGTGAGCATCTTCAACCTTTATATCATAGGGGGCATAGCCTCCGCCTTCGGATACCCACAAGTACTCGAAGGAACCACAGAAGGCATACAAGCCCTCGTAGCAGCGGGAGTGGACCTGGGAATGATCCTCACCGCAGTAGTATTCGCAGCCATAGGACTTAAACTCTGGCGAGCATAAACCACCAAGGCATAGGAGTATGTAGTTATGCCCTTACCCCGAACACCGCCCTTTGTCCAGGCTATCCTAGATATCCAGACAGAGCTGGCTGCACAGACTGCTGCTCTCGCTGCTTTACAAGTAGCGGTAGCGGCTCAAAAAGATGACATCGAGAAGATAGCGAATTTCCAACGCTGGCAGCTTGAGTCATTCTACGGCGCTGGAACCGATATCACAGGGATGTGGGACGGTACAGACCGGTATTAAACCCCAAACCAATCATAGGAGTATAACCTCTTGGCTAAAGTATCAGTAAGCTGGGTCCTTCCCGCAGTAGCACCCGGTGATTCTGTCACCGACCACTTCGAGATTGACTACAGCTCAGACGGTGGCGTCAGCTACTCTACCCCAGTCTCAACACCAGATAACGTCACGTCCAGTGTAGTTCTCGACAATGTACCTGCTGGTAACATTGACGTTCGAGTCGCTGCTGTAGATGCAGACGGTGATAAGACTAGCGTATCCATCCCGCACACCGCTGCGGACGTTACGCCTACTGCCCCGGCGCAAGTCGAAGCAGAGAACGTATAAAAAAAGGGGGCACTAAGCCCCCATATCTTCTCTCCCGTAGCCCCCGGCGATTACTTCAAAGGGGGCTTTTTTATTGTCTCTCATCTTACCACCCTATGTGACCAACTACGGCATTGCCGTAGCAGTCCTGCTACAGCTCCCTGGAACCCTATAGCCTCCATGTCCCAGGCTTGGTCTATGTGTGCTGAAATACACTCTCTCATCTTTAGCTCTCTCTGCTCATCCTTTAGACAGTTAAGCGAAGTACACTCCTCTTGTTGGGTTTGACACCCACACAGGCAGAGGGAAACCAGTGCTACTGACAGGGATCTCATACCAGTCCCGTAGCCAGGGCAGCGAAGCCTATACCAGTGACAAACATGAAGCCCAGCCCTATCCATGCGTAAACTGTTAGCTGAGCCTCTAGCTCCGCTACAGCCAGGTGAGCTGTGTTGTCAACCTCTAGGATCAGAGCCACCTCTTCGGCAATCTCCTCAACCTTGATGGCGTTTGGGTTTATGCTTTTACCTTGAGCGTTGCGCTCGTCAACTATACTCATTTCATTCTCCAAATAATGCTACAAAAGAGTAGCGGTCTTGATCTGTCTCGTTTGCACGGACTCCGTGGGCCTGACCGGCTTCCATCCCGAAGAACATGTCGTCGGCCAGCCACACATCTCCATTTTCTGTGAACAAAGAAGCGGGGTGACCGTAGGGATAGTAGATGGTTGTCCTCCAGTTGTTGTGTACATGCAGGGGGACTTCTGCGCCGCCCGGCCTGTGCCACATACACCAGTAATCATTTAGCTTACCCGGTGGTCCCATGTAAGTCAGGAGTTCTTGGAACAGGGGGTCCTCTGGTTTATCCCATCGAAGGAGACCACTACCGGTCTCCCTCCAGGCTTTGTTTCGGCGACAGGCTTCAACGACTCTATCCGGCCAGCTCATCATATGTCCACCACTTCACACACGTCACCGGAGCATGCCAGCTCCTGGCTACCGCTCGTGTTGTCGTACGTCTCTACGAACGCCTCCCAATCTATGTCAGGCATCTCGCCGACCAAGTGCTCGTACACATCCTTGCTGATATCCTCGTAGGGAGGTTGGTCATATATATGGTCGTCACGAGGTAGCAATGCTACGCCAGACATCTGATCGAAGTTGTTGTAGAGCCACGTCCAGACTTCCATGAACTCATGGTCCTGGTAGTTTACTGTGATGCTGGGCTTGTGGTCACACCAGTTGTCCTGGTACACCTTCCACAGCTCCAGGTGCTCTATCGCACCAATCTCAGTCCTGGCTCCCTCGGGAGCAGCAATCGGAAACGAGAAGCACATGGCATTACTCTGGTTCCGACTCTCCTCGTGCGGCACTCCGCTCTCCACCAGGAACTGAGTGAGTGGATCGTTCTTGTCCCCCGTCACCCTCCTCAGGTAGAAAGGGGCATGTCTCGCATGGATTCCAGATGCGGAATTCACTAGCTGACTCACTGTCCCAGACGGTTTGACACACGTTATTGCAGCAGACCGTTCTATCCCTATCTTGTTCGCCCATACCACGTTCTCCTCTACGGCGGCTCTCTTCAGTTCGGACAGGAAGTTGGGGAGGGACTTGTTGCTCGCATCTCCCAAAATGGAGTGATCCAGAATCCCAGTCATCGAGACACCAAGCAACCGTTCCTCTTCGCAGTTCTTGGTCCATATCTTCCTCAGGCCTTTGAAGTTCGTGAGGGTGCTCTGCAGAGTTCCCAGGAACGTAGCGATACGTACCTTACGTTCCAGGTCCGAGACACTATCATCAGCCCGAACCACAACCTCCGTAAGGTTACAGAACTGGCTGGGACGCAGGATGATCTCAGAGCAGGGATTAGTACCCCACTGGTGCCCTGTCTCCCGTCGACCAGTCCGGTCCACTTGATAGTCCGCAGCCTGGCGATTGAAGATGCCCCGTTCTCCCGACTTGGACCGATAGAGAGACAGCCCCTCTTCCATGAATATCTCCACGTCCGGTTTCTCAGTGTATACCACAGAGTTGTTAGAACGGTAGCGATGCTTCTTCTCAGAGAGGTCTCCGTCTTTTGCATGGCGCATCCTCTGGTCACTTAGGTTAGACAAGGAGATCAACGCACTGCGTCGTACTCCACCCACTACAACCACGTCTGCAATCTTGCAGCACAGGTCATGTACCTCCAGGCTGTTGAGCTTCCGGCCCTCGGCGTTGAGGAAGGTGTGTACCGTGAAGCGGAACAGATCGTCCAGGGGACCAGGACCTGAGGCTCTCCCGCCAAAGGTCTTGAGTCGCTCCCCGGCAGGTCGGACCTTGCTGAGGTCCCACTTAGGGACCGTCCCTGAGTACAGCAGAGAGACGAGCTGACGGAATGCTTCCTGCCAGCCCTCCTTGCTATCACGTACCACGATGGTGGTCTCAGACTCCACCACCTCATCCGCTACCGTCGGTAGCTTCTGCCAGTAGTCCCGCTCGACACTGAATCCGGAGCCGGTGCCGTGTAGTAGGATGATGAGCAGCTCGTCGAACGCACGGATGTGATCGATGGGGTGGTAGGCACAGTTGTAAGCAGCGATGTTGTTCTTCCGCAGGGCTTCGCCTGCAGTCATCATCACACGCATCGAAGGCATAACCTCCAGGTTGAGGACAGCGATCTGTGCCTCAGTCAGGGCAGCTAGCATCTGATCGTCCAGCTTACCTGCCGCTTCCATCTCGTCCGTCCAGAAGTCGAATACACGAGCCACGCTCTCCGGCCATAGCTCTCGTCTTTGTTTTTCATCTAGGTACCGTGCGTACCTGCTTTTGTGTATGTATTCTTGATACTGATCCATTAGTCCTCAATCTCCTCTATATCATACCAGGCTTCGAGCTGGTAGTATTCCTGTACCATGATGTCAGCTATCTGCTGTAGGGCATGCGTGGCATGGAGGTCATCAACTGAAGCGGCCTCAAACTCCTCCTCCTCGTACATGTCACAGCCTGCGAACCCGCAGGTACCGTGCCAACGAACTAGAAACTTAGCCATCAGACTCTCCAGTTGAATGTAAGGTGCAATCGATCAATACCACGATTCCGCTCACTGCGTCCCGCAGTTGAATTGTGGTGCACTCCGAATCGGACATCAGTGTAGCTTGAAAGTCGCCACGCGTAATCGATGCCAAGACGATAGGTGATAGTGTCGGAAACGATGGCTTTGCTTTCACGTCCTCGGTCTTCCAGTGTTCCATCGAAATACGAAGCTCCGAAAGATAACACAAATCCACTGCCGTTAGTTCCCGGCCCAACTGATCGAACCACGGAAAATCCGGACACCGTATCGTACCCTTTTCCACCAAATCTCTCATACTCTGCTGTCCACTTTCCGTCGTAGGTGTATCCGAGTTTCTGCGTAACACCACCAGGATAGTTAGCAACCCCACCACCAAGGCCGAGAGACACAGCATGATTACCTGGAATGTCGTGAGCATTTACTTTCTCCGCACTAAAAAGAGCAATTAAGAGTATAACAAAGACGCCAACGATAATAGTTGTAGGTTTAATCTTCCGCATTGATAACATCCTTCATTCTGATCCACTTTTGTTCGTCCGCTTTGGCTTGATCGTACTCCGCTGAGATTTCCTCAATCTCCTGCTGCATCTCTTGCACTCGTACCCACGCAGCCTTCTTTCTACGTTCCGCCGCCGCGATCTTGTTATTAATATAACTGTCTGGATCATCATCCAAAGTAGGAGCAGCGGCATTGTTTTGTACGTCACTACTAGGAGGGCTATCTGTAGATACAAGAGCTTCTCCATCAGGACCAACGATACTGCCACCAGCTCCTGCATTTTTAGCCTCCAGCTTCCGATCTACGTCAGCCTGGGTAAGCTCTCTCTTCGCTCTGGCACGTACTGCGTTACACCACTGGCTTATGATGTCTGCGTTTAACTCTCCAGGAGCATCAGCCTCAGCCATCAGGGTACCATCCGTAGAGTAGTACCGCCACTTACCTCCAGACTTATCCGTCTGTGCTAGAATCTCCTCGTCGGAGTCTAGGTTCATACCCGCACCTTGAATAGGCTTGTCAGCCAGGTGTTTCTCACTGCCGTCGGCAGGCATTGCTATCTCAACCATTAAATTACCCTCACGTCACCACGTTGCGGAGGCAGAGAAGCCTCCCGATAATCCTTAGCCCGGTGGGTCAGGTTATCGTAGAGCGCCTGGAAGATTTCACGCTGTGTGCGCTTCTTCACCATCCCGGTCTCGTTGATAATCATACCCAGCTCGTCTGCTACGATCTCCAAGACACGAGCAATTGCCCGTGCCTCATCCCTTTCCTTCTCACTGTTAGTCAGTGCCATTATATTGTTACCACCTTTGGTTTCTCTGCTGTCTTGTCTGCCAACCTCTCTCGATGCCAAGCACCACACTTGGTGCACTTGTATCGCTGGAAGGTAGACACCTTCGTTTTATAGAACCCACGCTTCTCCAGCTTGGTACTACCGCAGTGAGCGCATGCATCACCGGTACCAACCACAGGGTGGTTCTTGATCCAGGGCAGGAGCTTCTGATAGATCTGCTTAAGGACCTTGATGTCCTGCTTGTTGTACTTCTCCATCAGCTTCTGCGCTGCGGGCTTACCGTCCATGATGTCTCTCCACAGTTGGAAGCCCCCTGTCTCAGTCTTGCCCTTAATACCCAAAGCCTCTGCCACGCTGTCCATACGGTGATGGAGCAGGCGGAACCGCTGCTTGGATACCTTATACATGTCGATTGACTTGCGCGGAGGAGGTGGTCCCAGACCACGCTTCATGTACTCCGTGTTCGCCACCAGCTCATCGAACTTATCACCGTTGAAGGTGATTACTGCGTCGGCCTCTTCGAAGAGGTCATGCAGGCGGACTATGAAATCCTTCTCAGGGTTTAGGTCCCACTCCGATCCGAACATTATGTCCTTGTCCTTGTCGCCAAGCCACTGAGCAGCCCAGCACACAACCCGTCCCTGTTCTACCACCTGGATAGGTGCCACGTTCTGCTTCCAGGCAGACCACACGTATGCCTCTGTAGGCACCGTCTCTAAATCATAGATCAGTATATTCAAGCTGTTCTCCTGTCAGGAATTCAATACTCTGAAACAGGGCTTCTATCGCCAAGTCATCTTCCATCGGTGCGAGGTAAGTGAGAGCTTCTTTGATGTACAGCACCGCTTCATCAATCTCACGTTCGTTTGGGGTCATCGCTCCAGCTCCGAGTTAAGAACGTCTTTTTGTTGTCGAGACATAGCCTGTCTCAGGCCTCTGGCGCTGTCGTCAATTTCCCGGATTCGCAGCTCAAGTCGAGCCAGTGCGTTCCACGCTGCATGAGCATCATGGTATAAACCGCTGTCGGCATCCAGATCGTCGTACTCTTCTTCGAACACATGGCGCAGCAATGCTGCCGTGTACCGCCGCCGACCATCGTCCACATATTGCCAGCCGCCGCGAGTATATTTCTGTGCTCCGAAGGTACCCACTTCTGCAACAGCTCTAAGTGCTTTACCAAACATGAGTAGCAGACTTGCATCCGGTTTTCCAGCGTCGACTTTAGCTCCACGCGCGTGCTGGTCGAGTCCATTAGGATCTACTTCCATTGATCTTCCTCTTCCATCGTTGATACAGGCCACGTGGTGTGTTGGGGTCCAGCGTGACTGTGCTTGTTATCCAGGTAAATGGTTCTGGAGTTTCCCCGCTATCATCCATCGGGAACTCTAACGTGAACTGCTTCCTGAAATTCTCATCGTACTTTCGTAGAGTGCGGAGGAATGCTCCGCGACTTATCCCGGTCTCTGCTCGACCCGGTATCAGTGTCTTGCGTAAGGCCTTTGCCTTTTTTGCGTTCATGGTTCTCCACCATCTTAGTCTGGACCATTTCGCAGGCCCGGCTGTAATTCATGCCCTTGCGAACATACCTGGAGCAGAAGCTCCCTTGTTTATGCTTACCTTTCATGCCAGTTGACACTCCTCGTCTTAGCATCCCACACTCCGGGGATGACGTTCTTACAGTACCTATGTATGTAACTCACCGGAGTCTGTTTCGTACCCTTACCTAAGCTGCGGGTAGAGTTGGACTCGAAGATGATTCGAAGAGTTTGATTAAGGCTCTTGAGTTCTTTTGCGACTTCACGGAAGCGAGCCCTTGAATCCCTGGCAAAATATCCTTTAGTTTCGACAAGATAGCTTCCGGCTTCAGCCCCTTCGGTGGGGTCGGTAACCACAAATAGATCTGCGGTATATGTCCGGTCCTGTAGGACAGAAGCACTTCCACATTCCACGCAACGCCCCGAGGTGATGGGTGTTGTGTAAGCAATGGTATCACTTTCGTCGCATCTTCGGACACGATAGCCATGATCTCTGAGTCCGTGATAGACATCATGCTCGAATTGAGAGGCCCAAATGTCTCCGTTGTCATCTTCCCACCTTCTGTCGGATCTGCTTGTCCCTACTCGTCTGCCCATTAGATTGCATGCTGACTTATGTAGTCTGTTATGGTATTACCTAAGTGGAGGTAAGATACCTCAACCACATCTCCCGAGTAAGGATTGTACTCAAAGATAGGCTTACCACTACAGGCTGCTACGAACCCCTCCAGGCGTGCTCCTCGTGACTTCTCCCATCCAGGGAGGTAGATGATACCATCAACCACGTCAGCTACAATCTTCACGTCACGCTTGAGGAAGTCTCCCCAGGTATGGACCGTTCCATCCTTCTCTACCATACGCCCCTTGCCGTCAGCCACTGAGTCAGCTAGGGCTATCTCTCGGATAGTCTCACTGTCCATCTCAGCGGGGGACACGATGTCGTATCCCTCAGCTCGTAGGAGTGATGCTACCGCATCGAACATCGGAATGTTGTACTGCGGACGGCCAGACATAGGCCCAGCCAAATAGTATTTCTTGTCCCTCTCAATCATCTAGAGTTGCCTCCAAGTATTCAGGTTTTGCTCCTGGAGGAGTCCAAAGCCTCCCGGATTCATTCTGCATCCACACTAAGCGTGCGTTCTCAAGAGCTACCAGCTCTGCTGGCATGCCCGCGTAAGGACAGCCAGGTAGTCCCATGCTGATATCATACTCAGCTACTACGATAGCCCATATACTTTCGTCATCCAGACCATCCTCATATATCAAGGTGTTTATCATTGCTTCGGCCCCTGCGGAGCCAATTTTCCAGCATCCCTTGATGTTGTCTGCAGTGTCTCCCGCTAGGACTTGGGTCCAGAAGAATACTCTAGCCTCTTCGGGGCTGATATCGTACTCAACCTGCTTGGAGTAGTTCCAGTGCAGGCCGGGGATTTGATCTAGGTCCTTATCGGGAGAGCATATGATGCATTCCTTGCTCGCTTCGAAAGCTCTCGTAGCTATCTGATCGTCGGCTTCCTTGCCGTTAACTGGTATGGCTCCCCAGGTGAGGATCATATACTCTCGTATCTCAGGTAGCCAGTAGGGCTTGATAGTGCTACGGTTCCCCTTGTAGGTGTGTAGCGTAGCTATGTCGTCACGGAAGTTAGTCCCGTCACCTTTGAGATATACCTCCATGTTATCTCCGTAACGCTCTCGGATCTCCTGCATACGTAGCTTGGCTACCTGCAAGGAGTGTGTCTTGGGTCCAGGGATTACGATTTGCTCCCGCTCAAGGAGCGTATGCCCTGTCTCTTCTACGTGTTGCTTAATGTCCGCAACATAAGGAAAGACAGCATCATAGATGCTGCCGTCCTCAGTTTCAAAGACGCACTCGTACTCCCGCTTCTCACCAATAGCCCCTGCAATATACAGTAGACCGTCGGCATCAACGAGCACGAGTTTAGAAGTCATCGTCTTCAAATTCCTCCTCATCCGCAACCTCACCTTCCGGCAGTTCTGGAGGATCGTTGGTCTCAACCTCACCGAAGTCAGCATGCTGCTCCAGGACGCGGTCGATATCCAGGCTGTCCTTGTAAAGCTTCACTCGAAGCTTGTCAAACATCTCCAGGAACTCGTCGAACCGCTTGGCTTTGTTTGCCTTGCCTTGCGCTCCAGTGAGAGGCAGAGCGTCCACATCGACCATCTTGGCGATCAGGGTAGCGGCCACGTTGGAGGCGTTGCCCCAAGCCATACCTTGATTCCCAGCGCCCCCCGAAGAGGTATTTCCATTCCCCTTAGCAGAACTGTCAGCAGGAGCTTTCTCCAGGATCTTGAACTGCTTAACGTCGTTGTTCGTGTACTGCCCGTTCTGGGAAGTCTCGAAACCGATCTTTACTCGATCACCCTTCTCAGGTGCTGGGTTCGGAGCCTCGAAACCGAAAGAATAGTAAGATCCGTCCACCTTCACACTGTAGATGGTGTAGGGCTTACCGTTGCGACCGGTACCATCTTTGCGGTTGAAGAACTCAACCACACCTTCAATAATAGACATTAAGCTGCCTCCACTTTGTCTTCGTAAACATTAAATGCTTTCTCTTCCTCAGGCTGACCCCAATGGGTGCCGTAGGAAATCTCTGTGCCTAAGGGCAGTCCCTCAAGCTTCATACCGTATACGTCACTGACGTATAGATAGACCCTCTGCCAGGACTCCAGGACTATCTCCTGGTAGCGCTCCCTCGCCTCTGGCTCAACCTCAGAGAGGAATGAATCATGGACAGTGTTCACCATCTGGATTCCATCCTCATTGCGCTGCAGGTGCCACATGTATATCCCCTGGATGGGTATGATCTCTGCCGTAGCAAACGACTGTATCGGTGCGTTAAACACCTTTGTTCGCTCATTGACATAACCACTCTTGTCCATCCGTATGTAAGGATAGTAGAACTGCATGCCCCAAGGCAACACCAATCTCTTGGTCGCCAGGGCTTCTGCCAGCCAGGACTCCTGAGTCTTGACCAGACCGCTGTACCTCTCGTTGAACGCTGCATAATACCGCTTCTCACCTTTGGTACCTGACTGCCCTCCGAACAGAGGCTTGAAGGTATGCGCCTTCGCCTTACGTCTCTGCTCCTTGGTCACGTCCGCCTCATCTATACCATTGATAATAGCTGCACTCCTTGTGTGCGGATCGAACTCCGGATTGTTGATGTCATCCTTGATCTGCTGATCGTTTCCAATCAACCCAGCATTCCGGAATTCTAATCCAGACCCATCTTCCTCACTGAATAAGTGATCTGGACACTTGGCACAGAAGAATCTTTTGTACTCATTCGGTAGATTCTGGAACTGTGCCCCTCCGTAACGAACCTTGCCTTTCTCATCTAGCAGCCCGACTAGCTCGATCTTCATTGCAGAGCTGGACAGTCTATGCGTCTTCGTAGCCGTCTGGCTGAATGTCGCGTAGAACACTCCATCGTGGTGGTTAACCACCGTCAGGAAGAAGTCAAGGTACTTGGAGAGGCGCTGACGTGAGTTGTTGTAATCTGTGTAGAGCTGCTTAAACTGTCGCTGCTCGTGCGTAGTCGCCTTAAGGCCTGCTAACGTCTCTTTGTCCGTCTTCGGCTTTCCGCCGTCTGTGCGTATGGGGTTGCCACGTTTATCTTGTAGTTCCTGAAACCCCATTTGAACATACAAAAACTCTGCAAGCTGTACATCGCTATTCCAGTTAATGTCTGCCCGTTGTTGAAGCTGAACTGCCAATCGATCCCGCATGATCGTCTCAGCGGCGTGAGCCTCTCTCACCAGGCGAGCATCCAGCTTCATGCCCTGGAACTCCATGTCTGCAAGAACCGGGGTAAACAAGCACCGTGTGTAGAGCAACCCCAGCCGTTTGGTGCGGCTGAGATGTTCACGCTGGTCGCGAAAGAGGACCTCGGTGGTCTGTACGTCTTGAATACACCGGCCTTGCAGCCACGGTCTCGGTATGTGTATCGGGTTGACCTCCCTCCCCATCATATGATCCACAACCGGGTCCTTCGCAGGAAGACCTCTCCTGCGGCAACACACGTCTAAGGACGTGCTATGCTTCAGATTGCCTAGCAGGACAAACTCGGCAACCTTGGTGCAGAACACAAGCTTAGAGCCAATGTCCCATCCGCACCTTTTCAGCCAGCCAAGCTCGTACTTGGCGTTGTGGGCTACCAGCAGCTCTGACGCATTGAGGTGCATCAGCAGCGCTGCCAACCCATACTCATTGCCCCACACCGAGTACACCTTACCCTCTTCCTCGAAGGCAGGATGTCCTGGTCCCAGACTCCAGCAAGCCAGAAGCATCTGGTTAGCCGGATGAACCGGGTGACCGTAGTCACCGTGGCTAGTGTCGATCTCGAAGTCTAGACAGACATAGTTGTCTGTGAAGTACAAGTTTGGGTCTGGGTTAAGCAAAAACTCAGGTAACATACTATTATTATCCGACTTAACAGCTTTATTGGTACCCCTCATACGCGTGCGGCGTTTTTTGTCGTCGCACAGGTATTTGCAATCGATACATTTGCCGAATTGAAACCGCTCTTTTTTCTGACAAAATGTGTGTGGGCCATGCAGACTCATTTACTCTTGGTCCTATCGATCTAAAAGTGGCAGTTCGCCGCGCAATTGAGCCAACAAGCTTTCTATTTTGTCATCACGCTGTTTGAGCGTGTCTTTGAATTGATCGCAAAACTTTTTCAAAACGTCCCGCTCGGCTTCTAGTGTCAAAATGTAGTTTTCGAGTATTGAGGCGTCAGGGTCGCGCAGTGAGTCGATAACGCCAAGTGCTTGCTGTCTTTCTTTACTCATTTACTTTTGGTCCTTTTTCCAGCCGCATTCATACACACCACCATCTCCTCATCTGACACTGACAGACTATCTCCTGGTCCTCAGTGTCGAATTTACAATTGTCGTTGATGTAGAGGTCAATTGCATCCCGCAATTCTCGCTCATCAATCCTGCCGCTCTCCGTCCTCGGGGGATGCTTCAGGATGTCTATCAGCGATGCTTTGCAGCCGCTCATCAAGCAGCTCATTAAGAACAGTAAGATTATCGATCTCAAGCTTCAGTCCCTCCACTTGCTTCTTGAGCTTAGCTTCACGAGCTTTGTGGGCACCGATTTGGCGGTTGGCAGTTGCCAGCCCCTTGCGTACTTCAGTCACCTCATGGCCGTCATTCTGAGCCAGCACCACCAAGGCATTCATCATCTTGGCTAGGCCAATGTCACTGCCGTCGTACATCTTCCCCCAGCGAACACGCTGACCTACGATGTGGGCCATGATGTCCTGGGCTTGCTCAAGACTCATATCAATGGACGACATCGTCACCTCCTTTCTCCTGGTATTCCTTCATGTTGGTGTAGAAAGTCAGGAAGCCGAGGCAGAATGAGTTCTCTGCCAAGACCGCTCGGTTCTCATCGAACTCACCCCGGATAGCCATCTGGAGGCTCTCATCTAGCGCCAGTTGGCTCTGGAATATACGTGCCCCCAGCTCGATAATCTCCTGCACATCCTCGGGTATGTCGGCCACGGATAATTGTTCAATGTTAAAGTCCAGACCGGTAAAAGGGTTCTTGTCGTCTTTATCATCGCTCATAGTAATCGCTCTCCTGGAACCCCTTAGGGTGCCGGTTATTAAGTTTCTCTACGTTAGCATCTAGGATCCGGTCCCGGCTCACTCCGATCTGGTTTCGCAGGGCTTGGAGGTAGAACTCTACGTCTCCCAGCTCTTTGATGAGGTCAGCCTGGTCTAGTACGCGGTCAGTGAACGCCGTCTTTTTAATCAAGTCCAGGATCTCTCCTGCCTCACCAGCGATGCCTACTGCAGCGTGCAGCACACCGTAATGGTCTATAAAGTCATCAACCTCATAGTGTTTCAGGTGACCCTTGAACATATCTCGGACAAACTCCGAGTAGAATGTGTTATCGCTCATCGCTTTCTCCTCTCTTCGATTACTCCGTCACAGTCGAAACGGAGGATGGTTCCACCACCCCAGCCAGTCTCAACTCTACTGCCCAGGTACTGGCATTTCTCATACAGGAAGCTTCGATCCTCTTCCTTCTCCTCTCGGGCAATGATTGCACCACTCACGATAATCCAAATCAGAGCGGCTAATAAAAAGCCCCAAAAGGCGTAGAAGAAAAATTCCTTCATCGTACTTTACTCCTCCGCACGTCCACCTGCACAACGAAGCCCTCGTGGGCATCCTCGGCATCGGACAGCTTGTTTTTACAAATGCTGATCGCCCTGGTATTGGTACGTCTCAGCTCCTCGGTGCATCCTACACCCAGCATCACATCATACTGCGCTGCCAATGAAGTCCTATTGTCTGCCACATCACTCATCGTGAGCCAGGGTGGCGGCTCCTGCCCATGTCGCTCGGTTTTATCACCAGCCTGGGTAATCGCTACGGATAGAAATTGTCTCCGGTTAGCCATGCTACGCATTTCTGTCGCAAGGTTTCCGAGTCTATCGGTGAGTTTCTCATTACCTCGTCCAGTTAGAGTGAGGTTCCGTATTTGGTCGACGACGACTATCTTGGGCTTAACATCTTTGACGACATCTTCGATCTCTGCCGGGCTTCCGGGCTGCATGTGGCAGATGAACAGCTCATCCAATCCACGCGCTTTTGCTTGGGCAAGGGTTCCTTCTGGGTCTGCGGCGTAGACATCGTTGTCAGCGTTAGCGAGATTATTGATGATTCGCTTCCGCGTTTTATAGGTTCCTTCCTCATTTCCAACGTAAAGGACTCTGTGTCCATACTTAAGAAAGCCCGCAACCATGTTGACTGTGAAGAGTGTTTTCCCTGCCTCCGGGCGACCGAAGATGAGAATCTGGTCCCCGACTGTAGAGCCTCCAAGTAGCTTATCATTAAGCCTCTGGGGCGCGACTTTGATGAGGTTCTCTCGGTTAAGCAGGGCATCCATATCCCCGTCGTCCATAGTCCAGATGATTTCACTCCTACCGAGTTCAGTAGCCTCTCGCAGCTCTCGATATTCGGAAAGTAGATCATCAATTTTGTCATTCTTCCTCCCTTGGATAGCCTGGGACAGAGCGTTCCCGGCCTGGTACCTCTTCAGCTCCAATAAGTCTTTCACGACGTTAACAGGAGAGTCCACGGGAGGTAGATCATTCAACCACCCTACCAGGGTGTCTAGGTGAGCCTCGGGCAGCTCCCTGGATCCCTTGGACAGTAGGATCTGTCGATCCACCGACCGGGCATTGCGGTCACTCTCATACCATTCCTTGATGAGCGGCCACCAGGTTTGACCCTGTAGTGACAGCTCCTCGATCTGTACGTGGTCCCGCACTTTCTCGAAGGCATCCCGAGACTGCAAACAGCTCTCGATCACCTTACCGTCCAGCATATTCGAGATCCTCCACCACCACTACACGTGTCTGGTCTTTGGCATACTTACCACCCAACATTTAACTTCTCCTTAATGTCCTCACGGGACATATCTTTCGGGTCATGTTCAGACGTGATTACGTGGCAGAAGTTGAAGCTCAAGCCCCACTTGTGCTGGATCTTGTAAGCCTGGCTGGTCGCATCTGGGTCGAGCCAGATAGAGACAGCCACCGGCCTCTGTGCGCCGATCTCCTTCACATCCTCATATCCCATTTGCGCCCCGTTCAGAGCTACTCCTATCGCATGGCTGCACTGCGTCACCTTCCAGGCGGACAGCACATCCTCAACGATTACAATGTGCAGGTTCTTTAGCGGGCCTAATTCCACTCCATTGCAGTGCTCCACATTCTTCTTGCCCCAGGACAGCTTGCTGTACTCGGGTTTGTCTTTGTAGGTCATAGCTTTGGGGTAGTCATCATTGTCTACACCGTGCCGGTGGCATTCACGTCCCTTCCAGATTGGCTGACGAATCACCCATCCCTTGCGATATCCTCGGGCGTCGTTGAGAGGGAAAGCATACTCATCCCGCTCGGTTACCTTGAATCCTGTGGGGTAGACCCCCCAGGTTGATTTGAAGAACTCTCTGTCCTCAACAGTGAGGTCTTGTAGGGGATACAAGTAAGGACGACGCTTTGGCCTGACGGGTTTCTCACCATAGTCAGCTTCCCAATACCCCGTCCCAAGAAAGCCGCTTGCTCCACAACTTGCTCGAAAGCAGTTGTAAAGGAGTCCGGTTTCTGTTCTCGTGACACTAAACTTCTCTTCATGTTCTGCCATGCAGAACGGACATTGAACGAAGCCGCTATCCTCGCCAACTGCGAGGTCTGCAGCTATAAGCTTTACGGCTTGTTTCGACATAGTTTCTCCCAGAAAGAAAGGGGGCCGAAGCCCCCATTGTATTTATGCCCAAGGATCGTCTGCATTGACGCAGGCAGGGTTATTCTGGCACTGCGACGGCAACTGATCTGTGCCTGGTGTTAGAGGGCCTTGGTAGTTCGGACCAGACTGCTGCTGACAGGCTCCATTGCCAATGTTACTCAGTCCCGGACCTAAGAGCTGGCCGGATCTCAACATGTCTCCCGCTGCGTCGTATAGCACCTCGAACGAGGAGGGCAGATCGTTGCTGTTGATGCGCTCTGACGCCCAGTACCATCCTACACGGAAGTTGTGGGTGAAAGTCTCATCATAGCCATAGTGGGTAGCTTCCCAGAACGCCTGCCGAGAGGCCTGAGTGGGGAGACCCATCCTGGCTCGAATGCCGTAGATAGCCGCCACAAGAGCCGCTCTCTGCGCCTCAGTGTTTGAAGCGCTCCCGGTACACTCTTTACCAGCGCCATCCGCTGCGTCTACCAGGAAGGTAGCCTGAGCGTTGCGCGTTGCCGTGTCGTCCCAAGGCAGGGGTAGGAAGATAATCTTGCCATTCTCCAATCGAATTAACTGATTATCATAAGTACCAGGCAGACCACCATTCCCGCTAGAAGCGGTTACGCATACGTTGAGCTGTCCTTGCTCACCCGCCACGATGTGCATTACGTGGGGGAACCAGCTCTGATAGAACGAACAGCTAGAGCTGTTTGCGTACACGCCCGTGATGGAATAGGTTCCGTTACTAAACGAGTAGTTGTTGGCTATCGTGTAGTTACCCTCACCTACCTGGCCTGCTACCTGAGTCTGCAAAGACAGGTAGTATCGATCCAGGTAATCCGTCGGCAAAGTGATCGAGTTGTTGTAGTAGGCGCTCGGTGCAACCCCAACAGGGATGTTGAAGCCATACGGAGAGGTGCCATTCACGTTCATACCAAGACCACCGTAATAGTCCTCAAAGGCATTCGCGGTCATGCTGGTAAACAGCAAAGTTAACGAGGCTAGAAGTTTTTTCAATTTACACTCCAATTGATTGTTACACGTCTGAGAAGATTCCCATGCGTTGCATTGCGCGTTGGAAGAAAGGAGATTCTTCCTCAGCTTTCTGGCACTCCTCGATATATCGCTTGATGTCAGGGACACCATCGACAGGTCGTTGAGTGCGACTCAGGTAGTCGTGGTATATCCCAATGATGTAGGGGGTCTCAACTCCACAGGCATACACTGCCTCTTCCAAGTTGTGGTAGACCTTGTACCACAGAGGATCGAAAGCTTCGAGTTCCTCGAACAATTCATGACGTTCGTCATGCATATCAATTCTCCTTATATAATTATATATATATATATATATAATATAAGCGATGCCTCAAAGCATCGCTAAATAACTAATACTATATACTTATCCTATACTATTATTATCCAAGATCCTCCGGACCTTGGTACCCCTGTTCGAGAAACAATTTCAATCTATCGATTGCTCTTGCTTCAATCTTCCTAGCCATCTCTCGGCTTACACCAAGAATCTCCCCAACTTCACGTTGGGATAGATCCTCGAAATACCTCAAGACCACCACCTCCAACTCCCTATCCGGGAGGAGGTGTATCGCGTCCAACATCTCTGCAGTTTCCACAGCATCTCCAGGTGTTACGTAGCGAGACTCCACTAGATCTATACCACTCAGCCCAGCATTCAGACCTTCCCGGTCAACTGCACCCACCTCAAAGTCCGTTTCGTTCTCCAAGGTTGAGATAGATCTACCGTTCTCGTTCAGCACTGCACCTCGAACTCGGATCCATACCCAGGTTCCAAAGCTGGACTTCTTTGGGTTCCACCTAGTCAAGGCTTCGCCTATCGCCAGGTTACCCTCGGCTACTGCATCCTCAAAAGAGGTCAGTATGCCCAGCCTATTCAGCTTGTTGCAGATCTTCAGCACCAGCTTGGTGCCGTAGAGCCACAGATCGTGCCATGCCTTCTGGTTACCCCTCAAGGCTTCCTTGTGCAGACCCGCAAGCTGTTTTTTGGTTTTGTGCTCAATCTCAGTTGCATCAAGATCGATGCTGTACCGCTCAAAATTGCTCACTTCATCAAACGTGCTCATCAATAATCCTCCACTTGTTCGTGTAGGTTGAGAACCAGATCAGTCCGCCGTCGTCGGCGTATGTGAACTGGGTGTCAAGAAGGGACACGACGTTCCCTTCCCGCTCGCTTTCCCGGATAGCGTCGTAGACAGCTACCCGGTCATTTTCCTTGGGTTTATTCTTTGCCAAAGTAAAGCCCTGCGCACTCAGCTATCTGCCATCTCAACCCATCACGCATAAAAAGAGTATTGACCTCCTGGGAATCTACGTCCGTGTATAGTTTAGGGATCTCAATCTCCAGCTTATCACAGTATTCTCTTAGCGCAACATACAGCTTGTAAGGCATTACATGGTCCGCAGAAGATACTCCGGAGACAGACACCAACTCAGCGATCTGCTTGTCAGTCAGTTCACGGATGATAACTTCGTATAGTAGTTTGCTCATTACACCTCCCGGTTTTTGATTAGGTCAACTAGCTCATTGGCTAGCTTAGCTGCGTTTTCTGTGTTCCTACGCACATGGCGTAGATCACGCATGATTTCCATCTCACCAGCTTTCTCAATGTCAGAGAAGCAGGTCAAAGAGTTAACGGCGGCGTTAGCCATACGTAGCTCAGAGACCAGCAACCCTAGCGTTGATTGTTCACTCATATCATTCTCCGTGGTTACTCTAAACCACCCCTAGAAGGGGTGTTGACCGTCGATGGTCTCTTGGTACTCGTACAGCTCATCCTTCACGTAGCTTTCCAGCTCAAACATGTAGGACTCAAGCTCGCCTAAGATCTCCAGCCGGAGGTCATCCGGCAGGTTCTGACGATCTAAACGCTGTCCGATCAGCGAAATCATCTGAGTCAGGTGGATTATCCTGTTCATTCGAACTCCTCATATAACGGGTTATATAGCGTCCGATCCCGGACACACATCCAAGTTACGCCGAATTCCGGGAATTGGGCACGCCCCTGCTCGATACAGCGCGATTCAGTCGGTTCACGGTGTATCGCACTCATGTCCTCAGCGCAGCTCACAGAGCTACACAGGACGATTAGTAGCCACATAGCCATCCTCCAACCAGTCAAAAACGAAAGTTCGCTCAAACTCAAATAGTGCGTAGTTTCGGCCATAGAACCAAAACTCGATTAGATCAGCGTATGTCATGAGAGTTCCTTTAGCTCGACGATAGCAAATTCACCGTACTCGATATCCGCAAAGTATGTCTCGCGGATGTCTTTGTACGATTCTAAGGCGTTATCCCGAGTGTCAGCCTCGACCACGATGGTCCGAGGATTCTCTTTTTCGGGGGTTTGCCAGGTTATACGTACAGTCATATCATTCTCCATTGGTTACACTAGACGGGACCTAGACAGGTCCCTCGTAAGCATTGTCGTAGCCTGCCTGGTATGCCTCATTCAGCAGACTTAGCAGAGACAGCTCCATCTGCTCAAACTGAGTCTGATGGGTGAAGAGGCGATTAGTCATCTTGTCATAGATCAGGTAGTGATCCAAGACAAGGTGTACTCCGCGCTCCAGCTCTTCGATGCTCATTATCATTCTCCTCGGTTGCCTAGACAGCAGTTTGTTTCGGACATGCTCAGGTCCGTAGGTAGAACCACGGAGACGTGGTTAGGTAACCTCGCTCCGCTCATCTTCCATCTGATCGATCAGATCGCGTGCAGCGTCCCAAGGTGTCTTGCCGTAGCCTACTGGGGATGTGCTGAAATAGCCATCCTGGTCACAGTCTACGTCGTAGGTGTTCATGTCATAGGCGCGGTATGCACCGTCAGGACAGTAGTCGATCTCTAGTTCGATTCGCATATCATTCTCCTGGTGTTCCTAGACGCCCCGAAGGGCGTGAGTTTATGCTTGTGTGTACTCTACATCGTCAGTCTCTTCGGCCAGTGCTCGGAAACGGTACTCGACCAGCTCCATGAAGCGACGCTTGTCGGCTTTGTAGGAACGATCTCCATGGCTCCACTCTTCGACCACCTCGGAGTCCTCCGCAGACTTGTCGTGGATCTCCTGGAAGCGCTGCACCAGCTCGGATTCGTTCACAGCACGCGGATCTAGGCGACTAACGAGGTCGCTATTACCTACGAGATCGTCCCAGGCAGAACCCTCCATATCGGAGGAATACTCCAGTATGAATGGTGCTGCCGCACACTGCAAGCCTTTTTCGCTGCGGTATGCACATGCACTAGGGACGCCGTCGTAGGACGGCTCGCCTTGCTCACGCAGGTGGTTCAGGGAAATATCGAACAGTTCTTGACGCACATTAGACATATCATTCTCCTGGTTATCTAGACGGGGGATTTTACTCCCCCTTGTACGCCATTGCAACGATTACCGCAAGTCCTATGAAGATTAGAGGATAGAAGTGCGTTTTATCGGCTATCCATAGGATGAATAACCCGCCCACCAGTCCCCACATTCCTAGGAATCTAGCTAAAAGGTCGCTCATACACGCTCCACTCTAGTTACGTCATTGATATCATGGTCAACAAGCTCAAAGTCTTCAGCCAGTGCGAGAAGATCGCTAGCGCTCCACTCTCCATTGGAGAGTCGTCGGGAGGCTTCGTGCGTTATCTCATCGTTAAGATCGTACTCGGTGAGACTACCTTCAACTACCAGGCGTAAAGGCTCGTCGCTTTCTAAGCGCACGTCGAACTCCTCTTCTACAGAGAACTCGATATCTTCTAGGTTCACTAAGATTCGGATGTCGATCCAAGCTTCAACGTCGCCAGTGAAGTCTATAGAATTAGCTTCACGGGCTACTGCTGCTTTGATTACGTTGACAAGTTTATCGTGTTGGGACATATCATTTCTCCTTGGTTAGTCCTAAACGAACCCTACCAATGTAGGGTCCAGAACAGCATCTTAGCAGCAACGAATGCCACCACGACAACTACTACTAATGCAATCGCGATGATTGCTAGTCTTTCATACCAGCGTAACATTACTCGTTACCTCCCTTGTCATGCGCTTCTTGCTCACGCAAATCATAGGATGTGTCGGTTTGCTTGTCGAAGTGTTTAGCGACAAGCTCAAGCGTCGTATTTACCGCTATCATTACTGATAACGAGTCACTGGACGCATCGATCACCTCATCGATACTGTTAGCCGTATAAAACACGTTGTTTTTCATGTTACGGATTTCATCTGCTATGCTCATATCATTCTCCGGGTTGTTACCTAAACAAGCTCTACTTTCGTAGAGCCTGGTGATGAAGGTGAGACACCTCGTCTGCATCTTCGAAGTTGTTGGGGTACTTGTTAGCCATGAACTCGCACCAGTTTCCCCACCACATATAGCTCGGGCCTATCTTGCGGCAGAACTCTACATAAGACTCGATCTTAGCCAGCCTGAGGCGAGCTGAGAGCTTGCTTGTGACATTCCAAGCAGTTGGGTTGACATCATACAGCGCAGCATTGTGCGTGTCGAGACAACCTACATCGAGCCCATGTAGCTGGGCTACAAAAGCAGCCTTTACCGTGTTGAGACCTGGGATTTCAAGCAAGGTATCGATTGCTTCTACAGGGTCGCGTTTATCCACTGCATACTGCATCAGCGTGTATAGCCGGTTCTGGTGCTCTCGCACGTAGAGCCAGCCATCTTTTTTCATTCCCCACATAGTGGGATGATCCGTGCCGTATGTCTTCCAATTAAAGAGGATGTTTGGCACAGTGTGGAACTGTTGCTGTATGGTCGCTAGCACAAAGTCAATCGAGCGGATAAATCCGTCGCGCTCATCATTTAGAATAATGTCACGGCATCGTTTGATCTCTGCACCGTAGTGGATTTCATACCAATCACTCATATCATTCTCCGTGGTTTCCTAAACAGGCCCCTATTGGGGCTTGCTCCAGGGCTGAATAGCTGGGCTATTCTTGATTAGCTCTGGATCTGGATGGTACAAAGTACCGTAGGGCTTGCCTTTGTAGGTTAGCGCTTGCTTAGGGCGCGTACCCTCATATTCGAGTGGACCCATCTCAACCTTGGCAGGTTTGAGTACGTGCGGACAGCCATCTGCAATCCAGCGCTTGCGCTTGATCTCATCCATGTCAGTCTCGGGACCTCCACATTTTGAGCATCCGCAATCGGGTGGTTGCGCAGCAAACTCTATACATGATTCGACATCATAGCCTAGTAGCGTGCCCATAGCTATCTGAAACTCGTAGCGTTCATATTGATTACAAGATTCTAACAAATCATGATATGCTTTGTAAAACCCTGGCTTACCTACCACGATTTCAGCGCCGTCGGGACTTTCCCACTCTACAAACATAAAGTTAGGGAAGTCATTATAGTCGGCTTCGTAAAGCAATGTGTATAGAACTGGTGCCTTGCGCTCTTCGACAATGCAGAAATTCTGCTTACCATTGAGTACGTTGTGGAACTGTTCCCATTGTGCTACTTCATTCGCCATATCTATCTCCTTTGGTTACCTAGACGGACCCCTATCTAGTAGGGGTCAATTTACCTTGAGGCAACGTGAGTTGCGCTATATCTTCGGCAAATAGCTTAATCTCGTGCGTGATATTCTTACCTGAAATATGATCTTTCTCAGTTACGAGTAGTGTCAAAGAATAGTTTGGCTCTAAGTCATAAACTGAGTCAATTTTTATCTTTTGCACATTGTGGATGCTAAATCCGGCCATATCGATCTCCTGGTTGGTTCCTAGACGGGGCTCAAAGCCCCTCAAATTGTCGGTGATAGTGCTCTGCTACTCGCAAAGCTCTAGCCTCATCTTCGGGCAGGAAACCGTAGTAATCCCGCCCCTCAAGCAGCCACCAGATATGCCACCTAAGCATAACTGATCAGGATGTTATCGGCACCCATTACGGCCATTGCACCACAATTGTAGCATTCACTTGAACAAGCTGTTCGT
>OBIY01000057.1_pt1 | contig 42625 bp, 36 predicted proteins | sample 1519841 | NCBI WGS metagenome assembly OBIY01 (sample SAMN03019774, study PRJEB22545) | beach sand metagenome | biome: beach; feature: sea beach; material: beach sand | place: USA: Municipal Pensacola Beach, FL | collected 2010-07-30 | depth 30-40 cm m
GGATCGTGATATAGGGGACGACATTTTCCATTGCATGGGCCAGATCACGGAGTTTATTAAAATCAAAAAACCCAGCGCCACCCTTAATCGTGTGCAAAGCTCGAAAAACCCGATTCACCAACTCGGCATCTAGGGTCTCCATAGCCTCCATGGCCAATAGATCATCTTCGATACCGTTCAGGTGCTCGCGAGATTCCTCGATAAACAACTGAAGTACTTCTTCGTCGATTTCCTCCATCGGCTAACCCTTCCTCGAACTTTTACGGCCTCCGGTTTCTGAGCGCCCCCAGTTACAAACTCGCCCTCTGTTAAGCGGCACAAAGCAATACAGAAATCCAGCAAACCGCGACTGCCTGCAGTTAGGATCGGCAAATGTACATCCGTCAGTCGGCGGAAACTAAAGAACACTCCGGAACGTAGCGCATTACAATACCGGGGAGTGCGTCTCTAGCCACTGGCCCGTATGTGCTTCGGGACCAGCTTCGTGAAGTCTGCGTAACAGTAATGAATCCTATGCGTATTCAACAAGATGGGCTTGCACCCGGATCTTCCGGCACAGGAAGCACTATCGACCCTATTATTTACAATTTCGACCAGTCGGAGCAAAACTTGAGCAGCTTTAGCGTAATGTAGCACTGGGCTTAAATGATAGAAGGCTTAACTGGCGGGAAACGCTGGGCGCAGTCTGAACTAGTGCGCATCAGTCTGATATAAAGCGATTTTTTCGGTCCATAGCTAGAAAAATCATTATCCAACAAGCCGGTGCAGGCAACTAAACACCCCGGGGGGCTAAATTAATTAAGCCTGGCCTTTCCCTTCTAGTCCACGGCGCTATTGTGACTACCCCTCTAAATTGAAAATTATTTTCAGCTCGACTTCATACTCCCTGATTCTACCTTTTTCCACATTGGCTCTCTCTCCCACCACTTCTATTTTATTGATTCCACGCAGGGTTTTTTGTGCCCGCTCAAAACCCCGTTCCACGGCGTCCTGAAAACTGACCGATGAAGTCGCGGTGACGGTGGATACGCTTGATACACCCATTTTCCTCTCCTCTTACAAATGCAATTGATCCGGCGCTGTCATATCGAAATGCAAATAGGCCCTTACCTGGTAGTCCAGCCGACCGTCAGCGGACACAGCGATTTCCTTGTCGATCACCTCGAGTGCGCGAACTCCGCGCAGGGTTTGATTGGCCCTCGCCAGTATCTGGGCCAGGGCATCCTCAAAGGACTGGCTGGAAGAGCCGACCAGCTCACTTAACTTGCCGTGGGACATTTTTATTTCCTCCGCTTGCTATTTCGCCAACCTGTTTACGCCGCTTTACACCGCCAACACATCACCCAAGGCCTCAAAAACCTCCCCAGGTCCTGGCTCCCCTGTGGAAACATAATAGAGCACGCCCTGACGCTCGCTGATCTCGGCGAAGCCCGCGTCGGCCAGCATATCGAGATGCCCCATGACCTCCGACACCACCGCATAGAGCATGTTCTCCCAGGCTTTCGGGAATAACTGCTGACCAACTCCCAGCGGTGTAAGTGAACCATGTTTTTGCAGAATCTTCGAGATTTTTAACAACCGTCTTTCGGTGGACAGTTTATAACCGTCAATCAGGGCGCGGTGGTCATGAATAACATCGCCGTGGGCGGGATAAACAGCGTCGATTTCGTAGGGGTATACCTTGTCCGTGGACTGATAATACTCGGTCAAGGCGTGGTTCCGCTCCTGCTCCAATGGCTTGGGAATGTGCAGCAGGCACACCGGGGTGATGTCGGTCAGCAGGTGATCGCCGGAAAACATCTGCCGGGTTTCGGCCTGCCAGAACACCAACTCCTCGGGGCAGTGGCCGGGGGTATGGATAGCCTGCAGCGCAAAACCCTCAATGGGTATCATGTCGCTATCCTGAAGGTGGTGATCCAGGGGGCAGGGCTTGAATACCTTTTTTACGTGCTCACGGTAATTATAGGCCCGATCGTACATCTCATCATTCAGACCCAGGGTTTTAAAAAACGCTTTTTCGTGAATAATCTGTTCTTCACTGGGCAGATAGCGGGTGACTGAGGCGGCGATGGCCTCATGGCCCCAGACTTCGCAGCCGGAAACCTGCTTGATGCGTGCGCCCTGACCAAAATGATCGACATGGCCATGGGTTAACAGCAGCAGATCAATATCCTCAATACCATAGCCAAATTGAGCCAAGCCATCTACCAAGCCCTGCCAGCATTTGTCACGACCGACGCCGGTATCAATCAATACCAGTTGATCGGAACCAGACTCGGGCAGAATCGCGTAGCTGTTGATGTCGCCAAAGTCATAGCCGGTGGGTGTGGGCAGGCGCAGGATGCGCCCGAATTGTTTAATCCCGGGAGATTCCCTCACCACAACTGGCCCCACCGGCGAGGCAAATCCGTTAACCACATCACTGGATAGCACATGGCTGGGCAATATGCAGTGTTGCGATAACAAAAGGTACCGCTAAATAAAGGCATGGTGATCCTTATCAAACCAGGTGGAGACAAATTAAAGTGACGCCTTAGTGACTCACAACGGGAAAAATAACTCCCGGCTCCGGAACCGACAGGAGCGCATAACGAAGCAAACCCAAGTCTTCTTCGGCGCTGACAAAACCCTCATCAATCAACATATCCAGGTGGCCCATCACCTCCGAACACACCGCGTAGAGCTGGTCGTGCCAAACTCTAGGAAACAATCGCTGGCCCACTTCCAGGGGCGTGAGCGGCCCATGCTCCTGTAAAATTCTGCAGATCTTCAGCAAGCGCCGTTCCGTTGCCAGTTTATAACCAGCGATAAGTTCCCGGTGATCACTAAACACATCACCATGGCTGGGATACACGCAATGTACCTCGTAAGGCAGCAACCTGTCCGCGGACTGGTAATACTGGGTCAGCGCGTGAACCCGCTCTCCCCGTGGTTGGTCGGGGATATCCAGCAAACAGACGGGGGTGATATCGGGAAGCAGGTGGTCGCCGGAAAACATCTGCCGGGTTTCAGGCTGCCAAAACACCACTTCCTCGGCACAGTGACCAGGCGTATGGGTGGTGTGCAGGTCAAAACCGTTGATTTTGATGACATCGCCATCGACCAGAGTCCGATCCAGCTCACAGGGCTCGAATATATCGCCAACGTAATCGCGGTATTCGAAAATCTTGTCGTACATGGCCTCTGTGAAACCCAGCCGGCGAAAAAACTGCTTTTCCATTTCGATCCGAGGTGGCGGCGGCAGGTAATCGGAGACGGAAGCATGAATTGCCTCATGCCCCCAGATTTCGCAACCCGAGGCCCGCCGGATTCTTGGCGCCTGACCAAAATGATCCGTATGCGCATGGGTCAGCAGGATCAGGGTGATATCCTCTACCCCGTAGCCGAACTGAGCGAGACCAGCGCCCAGTGCCTGCCAGGCATCGTCCCGCCCGACGCCGGTATCGATCAGCACCAGTTCACTGGAATCCGCTTCGGGAAGGATCAGGTAGCTGTTGACGTCTCCCACATCAAACCCGGTGGGGCTGGGAATGCGGGCAATACGCCCAAACTGCTTTACACCCAGTGCTTCTTTCATACGCTATGGTTCCGCCTGGCTCGCTCAACAATCAACAATCAACAACTCGCGCTGAATCGAACCGTGAATAATTGATATTTGCTCGGAGATAAAGCCTTTGACGAAGTCGCGTTCGCACTCGCCTCACTTCGGACGCACCTCAATCCGCTTTAATGATTATTCCGCTTCCACAATCCGGACTGGCTGCGGCTCGCGAAAATGGTCAGGATAATCTTCTTTCACAATCTGACCCGAATCACTCCAGGCATAGCAGCCATTCAGCATAAACGGCAACATCTCTTCTGGGTCGGTGATGGCTTCCTCCCCGACATGCTCAGCAATTAATTGCTGGGGATACTCCCCGGACATGGCCTGAAAGGCGACCGTGGCGATGGGCCCAAGTAATTCACCGATATGCGTGCAGCCCAGTACGCCTCCGATGACCTGGCGAGCCCGTTTGTTCCAGCCGGCCCCAATCTGTAATCCGACCAGGCCCTGGAAATTATCCAGCACATCGGAACAGATCCCATAGGGTCGCACATCCATCACTGCTTCAACCTCACGCACCGTCAACGTGTGATCGATACTCAGGCGAATAGACATATCGTGTACCGGGTAGCCCGCCGCCACCATACCGGTTCGCGGTGCATCGTAGCTGTATGTCTTTCTGTCGACGATACGGGCGTCAATATCAAACAGACCGTCTTCGCGAAAATAACCGCGCAGATCAATATCCCGCGCATGCAAATGCTGGCGGGCTTTGGGGGGAGAAAGGGGCATAAGCGGGGCTCCGGCTACTGGTTACGGATAGTCAAATTCGATCTTCCAGTTTGGCATATACGGTCAATCAATGGGTAAGCGGTGAACGAGTGTGTACTCAGGGAGTTAGTACTACCCTGCCCTGGATTTTGCCTTCATGCAGGCGGGCCAGGACATCATTAATGGCTTCCAGAGGTTGGGTCTCGATATGCGGCGTAATCAACCCCAGGCGCGCCAGCTCCAGCACGTCCTGCAGATCCCGCCGGCTGCCCCAGATGCTGGTGGTGACCTCACATTCCAGGGGAATTTTCCAGAAGGAAAACGGCAGAGTGCCGCCGGCGATACCGACCACCACCACCTTGCCGGCGATGGCAACCGCAGCCGCGGCATTGGTCAGGGTGGCGTCGTTACCGACAAAATCGACAATGGCATCCAGACCCTCACCATCAGTAAGGGCTTTGACCGCCCCGCCCACATCGCCACTGCCATCGACGGTATATTCGGCACCCAAATCCCGGGCCATGGCCAACTTGTCCTGGCTGACATCAATGGCCACCAACTGGGTGGCCGGGCTCAGGGCCTTGGCGATCTGAATGGCCATGTGGCCGAGCCCGCCAACTCCGATGATGCCCAGCCGCTTGCCCGGCCCCAGTTTGGCCATGGCTTTTTTCACTGCCCGATAGGGCGTGAGCGCAGCATCGGTCAGGGGTGCAGCGACCACCGGATCGAGGCCATTGAGCTTAACCAGGTTACGGGGGTGCTGGACCAGCAACTTCTCGGCCCAACCGCCATCGACCATAACGCCGGGATAAACCGGGTTCTGACACAGGTTTTCCTCGCCCCGTTCGCAGAGCTTGCACACGCCACAACCCCAGGCACCAAATACTGCCACACCATCGCCAGGCTGTACCTCGGTCACCTGGCTGCCGACTTTCTCAACAATGCCAGCGTTCTCATGGCCCAGGGTAATGGGCTTTTGGCGCACACCCACTTCCCCGTCGATCACGTGAAGATCGGAGTGGCAGACCCCCGCGCCGGAGATTTTCACCAGCACATCGGTGGGCCCGACTTCGGGCTCCGGTACATCTTCTATGGTGATGGGTTTGCCAACCTCATGAAATCGCGTGGCTCTCATGGTATTCCCTCTGTTATCGCTCTGATTCTGCTGTTTAAAGCTATATTTTCAGTTTATAGCGCTCGCCATCAGGCACGATATAACCGGCCGTGGGCGGCGCGAAATGGGTACCGATCACCAACACCGGTTTATCCACATAACGGCCATAGAAATCCCAACGAGTCTGGATAGCCTGTTCAGCATCGTAGTCAGCAAAACATCGCCACTCAGGGCGGGCCAATTGGCAAGGGTGGTGGGTCATATCACCAGTGATCACCGCATCCTCGCCCTGTGAAGAAATCCGCACACTGATATGCCCGGCGGTGTGGCCGTGGGTGGGCTCAAACCAGACTTCATCATTGACCCGATGATCGCTATCCACGAGGTCAGCCAGCCCGGCATCGATCACGGGCCGCACGGAATCCTGGATCACCGGCCCGAAGTGTTCCTCATCCGGGTCCTTTTCCCAACTCTCCCATTCGGTGCGGCTGAACAAGTAGCGTGCATTGGGAAAAGTAGGCACCCACTTGCCATCCACCAGCATGGTATTCCAGCCCACGTGGTCCACATGCAGGTGAGTGCAAATCACATAGTCGATGCTTTCCCGGGGGAAACCGGCGGCGGCCAGGTCTTCGAGAAACGGCCCACTGCGCATGGCCCAGGCCTTGGTGGTGCGCTCCTTGTCATTACCCAGGCAAGTATCCACCATGATGCGCACCCCCTGGGTCTCAATGATCAGGGCATGAATGGACATTTTCAGCCAGCCCTTCTCATTGACGAAGTTGGGGCTCAGCCAGGGAATTTCCCGGAGTTTGTCGGCCTGAGCATCGGGCAGGACAAACTCACCGGGCACCGGTGCGTCCTCCTCAATGATTTTGGTAACTTTCACATCGCCGATTTGCCAGTCTGCCATTGCTCTATCCTCTTTATATTTTTGATTAGATCAACGCGTGTCCGATAGCCCCCACCTTTGCCTGCCCAGGCGTATCGAGCCTGTTCATTACGGTGTTGTCCGTTACAACCTCAGGCGTTTCGAATCCAGAATCCGCCATCCACCGGCATGATCACACCAGTCATAAACGAAGCCGAGGGCAGGGCGAAATTCAGGGTGCCGTGGGCGACTTCTTCCGGATCACCATAACGGCGCACCGCAACGCGCCGCCGGCCGAAAGTGGCTTTATCCTTGTCCTCGATAAACTCCGTGAGCGCAGTATTGATCGGCCCGGGACAAATACAGTTGGCGGTGATGCCTTCCTTGCCCAGATCGACCGCCATGGACTTGGTTAAACCCACAACGGCGTGCTTGGCTGCCGTGTAGGGGCCACCGTGAGGCGTGGCGCCCAGACCCTCGGTGGAGGCGATATTGATGATGCGCCCATGGTCGGCTTCCCGAAGCATGGGCAGCGAGGCCCGCACGGTGCGATGCACAGAGTTAATCAGCACGTCCATGCCTTTTTGCCATTTCTCTTCGTAGCTGTCGCTGTCCAGCTTGACGAAAACACCGATGCCGGCGTTATTTACCAGAATGTCGAGACGCCCCCACTCCTTACCGATGGCTTCGGTAACATCGATAATTTGCTGGGGGTCGGCGACATTCAGCGCCCAGGCTTTGGCGGTGCCGCCTGCATCACGAATATCCTGTGCTACCGCTTCCGCCTGATCACCATTTAGGTCGGTGACCGCCACCTTGGCGCCCTCATCGGCAAATAAATAGGCAGTCGCCCGCCCCATGCCACTGGCCGCCCCGGTTATATGTACCACACTGCCTTCTACTGAACGACTTAACTTGCTTAGCCGCGCCATAAATTTCTCCTCTCAAAAATAATCCGAAGCTTCCAGTTCTCGGGAAGCCTTGTTTTAGAATTGCTTGATTTCAAGCGACTTTAGCGGCCAGGGCTCCAGGTTCCGCAGCCTGCAGCACAGGCAGGCATTTCTCGGCAAACAACTTCATCTGTTTGTGCACGTCCTCATAGGGCAGCCCGGCATAGGAAAAGGATACGTTAAAGGTAGCCGGGCCGGCCATTTCCTGAATGGCGTTCATCTGATCAATACATTCCTGGGGGGTGCCAAAGACCTGGTTGTTCACGTAAAGGTTTTCCATCGATTCCGAGCTGCGATCACGCATCATGCCCGCCGATTTGGCGTAGAACTCATAGCCTTTCACCCCTTCAAAGTGAGTACCGTCCATTTCGTAGTGCTGAAGTGCGGAAATCCAGTAGTCGGTCATGTATTTATGGGCCAGTTCGCGGGCTTTGTCAGCGTCTTCGTCAACCATAACAAAAACGTTGGCCACCACCGGCGGCGCTTCACGACCCTGATATTCCCTGAAGGCCTCGCGATAAATCCGACAATCCTCGGCGCGGGATTTCCAGGGGGAAATGGCAAAAACCATCATACCCAAACCGAGTTTGGCAATGAGATCCGCGGTCTCGGGGGACTGGCAGGTTACAAATGTGCGATCCAGGTAGGAGCCCATGGGTTTGGGCCGAATATCCCGGGCGGCCTGGGTAAAATACTTGCCCTCGTGGGCCTCGGCTTTGCCGGTTTCGAGCATGTCCAGCACCATCTTCGCTGACTCATCGAAGATGCCCCGGCTCTCGTTCATATCGACACCGAAGCCATCGTACTCGACCCGGCCTATGCCACGACCAATACCCAACAACACCCGGCGATCCGAGAGATTATCAAGCATGGCGACGTCAGTAGCGATTCGCAAGGGATCCTTGTGCCAGGGAATAATGATCGCGCCAGTACCCAACTTAATCTTCTCGGTTTTGCCGGCCAGGTAGGACAGCATCTCCACCGGATTCGGGCACAGTGTGTAGTCAGTGAAATGGTGTTCCACTGCCCAGATGGAGTCGAAGCCCAACGGCTCAGCCATCTCACATACCTTGAGTTCTTTTTTATACATGTCGTAATCGTCCATCCGCTGATTGGGATGGTTTTGAAACAACATCAAAACACCGACATCCATTGTGATCTCCTTAGTTTGGGTAATTAACTGTTCGGATGCTGTGTCGTTTAACAGCCAACAAAACCAGCATCTCTATAAATTCAGGCGAGCTATAGTGACATAGCAAGTTGGAGGGAAACAAACCCCACCGCATTGAACACTTTTAATACAGCTTGCGCACCGCAGCCCATTGGTCTTTTCCGGGAAAAAGCTCTATATTTGCCGCCCTCGCCGGTTTGATTAAAAAGACAACGGGTGATCGGGGATGGATGATTAACCATCATTCACAAGGTGTAACCAACAGGATTACTAATTATGGGAACTTTAGACGGAAAAGTAGCAATTATCACCGGCGCCGCTCGCGGCCAGGGCGCGGCCGAGGCCCGCTTGTTTGCCGAGCGCGGCGCCAAGGTCATGATCACTGACGTACTCGACGCCGAAGGCGAGAAAGTGGCCGCAGAACTCGGGGCTTCCGCTGCTTACATGAGACTCAACGTCGCTGATGAAAAAAACTGGGACGACGTTGTTGCGGCAACCATAGAAAAGTTTGGCAAGGTTAATGTCCTGGTCAACAACGCGGGCATCATCACTCCGGTTGCTGAGCTGCACGAAACCTCCCTGGAGACCTATAACAAGGTAATAGAAGTCAACCAAACCGGCGTATTTCTGGGCATGAAAGCCGTGACCAAACCCATGCAGGAAGCTGGCGGCGGTTCAATCATCAATATTGCATCCATCGACGGCCTGATCGGTATGTATGGCGCCGTAGCCTATTGCGCCAGCAAATTCGCGGTTCGCGGCATGACCAAGGTTGGCGCCATCGACCTGGGCAAATATGGCATTCGCGTCAACTCCATCCACCCCGGCGGTGTACAAACCAAGATTCTCGACGATACCGGCCTGACCCAGGACGAAGCCGCCGAAGCCTTCAAGAATATCCCGGTGGGCCGTATCGGCCAGCCCCGCGAGATGGCCACACTGGCGGCCTACCTGGCTTCCGATGATTCTTCCTACTCTACCGGCTCCGAGTTTATCGCCGATGGGGGTCTGACCGCCGGGTTTGCGTTGGAAGGCTAAACCTGGATCCAGGCTTACTACCTCCACCTGCTGTTTAGCTCTCTCGTACCGTTAAACAGCAGGCTATACAAAAAAAAGGGCACCTTCCGGCGCCCTTTTTTTTGTTTTGAACCTATACACCCGAAATCAGGGCAGATTCAATTTTTCCAGCGCTTCACGATTGACCACGGGATCACGCTTGGTACCGGACGCCAGCTTGCGTTGGCCAGGCACCTGATCAAACGGACCGGTCAGTTCCTGCTTGGCCGCAAACTCACGCACCACCGGTAACACTTGCTCACCCAGCAGTTTAACGCTGTTCATACGGTCCGCGTCGCTGACATTACCCTGTACCGCAAATACAGTGAAAACACCCGGACGGATAACTTCAAGGATGTCACAGATTTTCTTGGCACAGGTTTCAGGACTACCGACGACCACTTGCAGATTTTCCTGCACTTTGTCGTAGCCTTTTTTCAGCTTGTCGCGCAAGGCGTCAAAGGCGGCAGCGTCCCACTGGTCTTCCTGGCTAGCCATTAACTTGGCCTTGCTCACACCCAACCAGCTACCACCGGGCTGGGTCGCAAGCATGCGGATCGCGGCTTTTGAGTTATAGCCGGGAGGCAGTGTGTGCTCGGGACGGGAGAAGGCGTTCTGACCACCGCCAAAAATAAAGCCACGACCAAGGTCCTGGGCTTTCTCATCGGTATCGGCACAGAAAACCGGCAACAGATAACCGAAGTTTTCCGGCCCACACTGAAAGCCCAGCTCGGCGGCTTTATCAGCATACATATCCCACAGATCACAGGTAGGACCGAGGGCCGTACCCAGACCGAGGTAGGGGTATTGTTTCTCCGCGCACCACAGAACAGTTTCTGGGCTCAATACACCCGGAATCCACTGCTGGGGAGTGGGTTTCTGATACGGCAAGACCCAGGGATTTACGTGGCGATAATGAAAGTGCTTGCCTTCATAACGCCAAGGTCCCTCGCGGGTCCAGGCCTGCATAATAAATTCGTGTGCTTCGTTGAACAGCTCACGATTGATAGCTGGGTTGGCATTATTGAAGAATTGCTCGCTACCCGCACCGCGAACCCATCCGGAAACCAGACGACCTCGGGAAATGGTATCGATAGTCGCCAGTTCTTCCGCAACTCGCAGTGGATGCTTAACGACTGGCAAGGGGTTGCCAATCAGAACAATCTTAACTTTTGAGGTAATTCGGGCAAGGATCGCCGCTTCAATGTTCAGTACATTACCTGAACAGAAGGGGTTGCCGTGATGCTCATTCAGGGCGACCGCGTCAAAACCCACTTCCTCACAATAGCAGGCTTCATCGAGGTAGTAATTGTAGTCGTCAGCTGATTTGTCGCGATCGATATATTTATTGGAAACACCAAAGAAAGCGCGGTTTTCGAGTACCGGCTCTTCCGGGATATAACGAACGGGCCGTTCGGTAAAATGTGCAATTTGCATGATCGGTTGACCTCCGGTTAATTAGGACAGGAACTTCTGTACGGCACTGATAAATTCGTCGCTGTTTTCGATTTCTGGACGGTGACCCGCATTGGAAATACTAACGGTCTCGGCCTGAGGAATCGCAGCTTTGTACTTCTCTATACAGTTGGGCGGGATAACGGCATCTTCAGCTCCACGCACCAACAGCGTGGGCAGCTTAACCAGCTCCGCGCTTTTTAGCAGGTTGGGCAGACTCGGGTTGAACATGTAGGGCTCCCAGCCCAATCGCGCGGCTTCGGCACGGGCATCTTCAAACAGCTCGAACTGCTCTGGCGACATCTCACCACCGTAGATCTGACCGTATTCCTCTGCTTCGTGGTTATGCACGCTCAAGCGCATATAGGAATTTACAGTACAGGCGAACATCTCGGCAATTTCACCCTCATCAGGCTTGATACCCATGGGGCCAACCAGCGTCAGGCTGCCCAGCAGCTCCGGCGCGGCCGCCGCCATCTCCGCCGCGATGTAACCGCCAGCACCAAAACCCATGACATCGGGCTTTTCGAGGCCCATTTCACGAATCACGTTCAGGTAGTAGTTAGCGACGTCGCGGTGGCGCCACATCCAGTCCTGACGAGGCGACTTACCGTAGCCGGGCTGCAGGGGAATAATCAGTTCGCGGTTAGCCGCCAACGCTTCATTCCATTTCATCCAACCGGTGTAACCCATCTCATCATGACAAACAAAAAGCGGCTTGCCCGACCCGCCACGAACAACGACGAGTTGGGCTCCCGCAACATTCAAGGTCTCTTCTGTAGTAGCCAATGGTTTCCCCTTCTTTTTTGCTTGAAAAATTAACTAAATAAATACTTGGTTATAAGTATCCAGTAAAAATATCGGTCGTTTGTACCAGCCTGCATCGGATGACATCTATCCGTGTACCCGTGAGTCGGTTTAGGTATACCAAAACGGTAAACGCTTGAACCCCTGACCCGCCAATGCTTTAGTCTAGTACAGAAAAGCGGCATCTTCCCAAGGGGTTGAGCTCAACCAATTCAAACATACACCTTCGCGGAGAGGCAACAGGTATATTTGTCGGGACTATGAGTTAAATCAATCGCTCGGCCCCCACCTGATTGCTGCGGGCAGCACATGTTATTACCAGCAAGCAAACCTGTTCAAAGCAGGCAATTTTTGAGACAATGCGCGGGTTTTTTTATGGCTCAACTCAAGTGATCGCGGGTTAATTCCATTATCTCCGGTTATCTAGATATTACCCATATAGATATAGCGTATTTGCACCTCGTTATGTGCAAGAATCAGACGCTGTGTCGGTGTCGAGTTAGCACGGACAGCTAAAACAATCTTCCCGCACCAGCTCTTGCAGAATCCAGCCATGCCTGCGTAAGTAAGTGATTTTTGCGTTGGTATTCGCTACGCGGCGGTGGGCGGCGGCTCAAGAAGCATAAATGACTCCAATACCCGGAACAGAATATACGCCACGCAGTTAAAAAGGGAATCGAATTGCAGCGGAACACTCAGTAACTCATATTTTCATTACACACGGGCACTAACAAACCATGTCAAAGCGCGATTCGAAGAATACTATCTGGTTGCTGGCCGCATCCATGCTCCTGGCGGCTTGTGGAGATAAGGCAACGGAGCAAATATCCGCGGAAACAGCAGCTGATAAAAAACCGGTCAGATCCATGATTGTGTCCGCCACCCAGCCGACAGTATCCGAGCTGGAGATCACTGAACACTCCGTCGGCGCCCTGGAAAGCATTTTCATCCCGGAAGTCTCGGCGGAGGTGGAAGGACGCGTGATTGCCGGCCACATAAAAGCCGGGCAACGGGTGGAACAGGGACAACTGCTGGTAGAACTGGATACCGAGGATTACAGCATCGCTGAACGTGGCGCGAAGGCTGAAGTCGCCCAGCTGACTGCGCTATTCACTAACCAAAAGCGCACCGTGGAACGCTACGGCAAGCTGGTCGAAGCCAAGTTGATTTCCACCGACCGGTACGATGACGCCAAAGCCCAGCTGGAAGCACTGGAAGAACAGTTGAAAGCCGCTCAGGAGCGGCTCAAGCAAAGGCAACGGGGCCTGACCAAGACCCGTGTAATTTCCCCCTATTCCGGCGTGGTAGACGCCGAACTCGCCAGCATTGGCGACTTCGTAAAGGTAGGAGACCCACTGCTGCGGATCACTAAAATTGATGTCTTACGCGCCCGTTTACCGCTTCCAGAAACGCTGGCCCCGAAAATCGTTAAGGGCCTCACGGTAAGGCTGGTATCTCCACTTGATCCGGACACCATCGTCGAAACTGAAATCATGGAGATCCGGCCCATCGTTGGCACCAGCAATCGCGCCATCGATGTTCTCAGCCTGGTGGAGAACCCGGGCAAATGGCAACCAGGAGCCAGCGTAACGGGAACCATCGTTCTTGAAACCCGCGCCAAGGCTATCACCGTGCCCCTGGCCTCCGTGGTGCTTCGCCCAGCCGGGAAAGTGGTATATGTCATAGAAGATGGCACCGCCCGGCAACGAATTGTTAAAACCGGCGTGTACAAAAGTGGCATGGTCGAAATCATTGAAGGGCTAACAGGCTCCGAAACCATTGTCACCAACGGCTCGGGCTTTTTGACCGAAGGTACACCTGTAACCGTTAAAGACAGTGTTGGTGCGTAGCGATGAATCTGCCTACGCTATCCATCAACCGCTACGTCATGACAACCATGTTGTCGGCGGTATTGATCCTATTTGGCTACATCGGCTACACCCGAGTCGGCGTCGACCGCTACCCTGCCGCTGAGTTTCCCCTCGTAGCGGTCAAGACCAATCTCATTGGCGCCAACCCGGATGTCATCGACGCCTCCATTACCAATGTTATCGAAACCGCAGTCAACGCCGTACCGGGAATCGAGCATATTTCTTCCACCTCCTCCCCCGGAAACTCCACCGTCGTTATCAATTTTGACCTCGACAAGGATATCGATACCGCTTTCGACGAAGTTCAGTCCAAGGTTAACCAGATTCTGAACCAGTTGCCCGCTGATGCCGACCCACCGATTGTCGCTAAGCTGGAGTTTGGCGCTTCGCCCATCATGTGGCTGGCCCTGGGCGGCGACCGCACCATGCAACAACTGAACACCTACGCCATTAACATCATCAAGAAACAGCTTGAAACCATCAATGGCGTCGGAGAAATCGTTATCGGAGGTCAGCGTGAGCGCACGATCCGGGTGAATTTGGATCTCGACCGCATGGCGGCGTTTAACGTCACCACCAACGAGATTCTGGCCGCCATTCGCAATGAACACTTCATGATGCCAGGCGGCTTTCTGGTCAGTGGTGATACCGAGCACATGGTCAAGCTGGACATGGAATATCACAACCCCCGGGAATTGGAAAACCTGGTGGTCGCCTACCGGGATAATGCACCACTGAAACTCGGCATGATGGCTGAGATCGAAGACGGTCAGTCCGACGCCCGGAGTATGGCCAGTTTTAGCGGCAACGAAACCGTGGGCATCGGAATCGCCAAAATCGCCAATGCCAACACCGTTGAGATTATTGATGAAGCGGTAAGAAGAATCGAGGAAGAAATCAGACCTCAACTGCCGCCTGGTATGAGGCTCGATATCGCATCTGACGACTCATTGTTTGTCAGGGAGATGGTTCATTCCCTTGAAGAGCACTTGGTTCTGGGCACCTTACTCACCGCTCTGGTGGTCTGGATTTTTCTAAAAAGCGTCCGCTCTACAGTCATCATCGCGCTGGCCATTCCCATCTCCCTGTTCGGGGCCGTCGCCGCGATATACTTTTTTGGCTACACCCTCAACCAAATGACCCTGCTGGCGCTATTGCTGCTCATCGGCATCGTCGTGGATGACGCCATTGTGGTGCTGGAAAATATTTTCCGGCACCGCGAAAGCATTGACCCCAATCCCAAAACTGCCGCCATACATGGCACTTCGGAAGTGGTCTTTCCGGTCCTGGCGGCCACTTTATCGCTGGTGTGTATCTTCGTGCCCGTTATCTTTATGGGCGGTATTGTCGGGCGATTCTTTTCATCGTTCGCTGTCGTGGTCACCGTTGGCGTACTGATTTCCTGGTTCGTCTCAATGACGCTGACGCCAATGCTGTGTTCCCGTTTCCTGGATGTGGAGCACCACACCGCTGGCTTGTACAACTGGATGGAACGCATGTTCCGGGCCATGGAAAGGTATTACAGTAGCGTGCTCGGGGTCGCACTTAAATTCCGCTGGACGGTCGTTATTGTCACGTGGGCAGTCGTGGTAGGCTCGCTATTTTTCCTCAAAGGCATCGGCAAGGAGTTTTCACCAGCACGGGATGAAGCCAGTTTTATGGTCATCGCACGGACACCTCTAGGTTCCGGTCTCGACTACACCGCCGACCGTTTACGTGCGATTGAAGAGATACTCGACCAACATGACGATGTCATCATGGGTTACTTCTTTGGGGTAGGCACCAGTGGCCGCCAGGTAACAACTGCTACTGGTCTGGTGCGCATGACACCTGCCAATGAGCGGAGCCAAACCCAGCAGGAATTAATTAAAATCCTGGCCAAAAAATTTGCGCAGGTACCCGGCGTACGCGCTTTCCCGGCACCTATCCCACAATTGGGCGGGCAACGGGGTGAGCCGCTGCAGTTCTCCATCAATGGCCCCAATCTTAACGAAGTGGCTCGCCTGGCTTACGCCATGGAGAAAAAGCTGACTGCGATTGAAGGCATGGGCCACATTGATCTCGACCTCAACCTTGAACTCCCCCAGTATCGTCTGGTGGTTGATAGCACGCGGGCCGCGGACCTAGGCTTTTCCACCCGCGATATAGCGCAGGCAGTCAATGTTATGGTCGGCGGCCTGGATGTCGCCAAGTACAACGACGAACCTGGCGATGGGCAGCGCTACGACCTGCGGGTCAAGGCCGCCGAGGGCCATTTTGAATCGTCGGCGGACTTGAGCCGTATCTACCTGCGCTCACGCACCGGCACCATGATCCGCGTCGACACGGTGGCCAAACTGGAAGAAAACCTGGGACCGGCATCCATCTCCCGCTACGACCTGCGTTATTCAGCGCCTTTTTATGGTAAGCCCACCATGCCTCTGGCCGAAGCAATCGACACCGTACAAACTTTTGCCGAAGAACTACTGCCAGTGGGGTATACGCTAACCCTCCGCGGACAATCCGAAGAGTTTGGTAAAACCGCCAGCAATATGATGTTTGCCTTTGCGTTGGCAACCGTGTTGCTGTACATGGTGCTGGCCAGTCAATTCAACTCGTTTTTGCAGCCTTTTATTATCATGACGGCCCAACCGCTGGCCATGGTTGGTGGGGTCGCCCTGCTCTGGCTCACGGGCCATACTCTAAATACCTGGTCAATGATCGGCCTGGTCTTGCTGGTTGGTCTGGTAGCGAAGAATTCCATTCTTTTGGTGGACATCACAAACCAGCGCCGCGCCGAAGGGATGGCCATCGACGCCGCGCTCAGGGATGCCTGCCCGATCCGCTTGCGGCCGGTATTGATGACCTCGTTTACTGTTATTTTAGCTATGTTACCCGCCGCTCTCGGCTTCGGTGCTGGCCACGAGACCAACGGCCCGCTGTCCGTGGCGGTAATTGGCGGCATGCTCTCTTCGACATTGCTGACTCTGGTGGTAGTACCGCCGGTTTATTCCATTATCGAAGGGTTTCTTGAATGGCTGAAAACGTTCCTAAATACGAACTTACCCGAAGAGCAACCGCCGGAAGAAGGCAGCCAAAGCTAATGGCTCCCGCACCGTCAGGTAAATGGCAGGGGGAAATAGCCCCGCAGCATCAAAAATAAATAATCCTTGGAATCAAGCCAGAGTGTGAGCTGATGCAATCGCCCAGCCGCGAACACTTCTCCTCCCGAGCCGGGTTCATTATGGCGGCGACCGGCTCAGCCGTCGGACTCGGCAATATCTGGGGCTTCCCCACCCAGGCTGCCAACAATGGCGGTGCGGCTTTTGTGCTGGTCTACGTAATATTCACCGTAGCGCTGGCCTACCCGGCGCTAATGGCCGAGCTGCTGATAGGGCGCCACACCCGTTGCAACATGGTCAACGCCTTGCCGGCCTTAAGTAATCGCCGTCGCTGGCAGGCCATTGGCAAATTCGCCGGCATCTGCGGGATTCTCGTATCCAGCCTGATTCTCGCGTTCTACGCCATAGTCGCTGGCTGGATGATGGCTAACATCCTGCCCCTGCCAGCGGCGTCGCTGGGTTTATCAACGGTATCGTTATGGACCAGTGAATTCAGTCCGTCGCGGAATCTGGTGTTCTGCCTGATTTTTTCGGTGTTAACATTCTCTGTGATCGCCCGGGGCGTGGCCAACGGCATTGAACACTGGTCAAGCCGCCTAATGCCTACCCTGCTTATTCTCATCGTTACGCTAACCGCCTATGTATTCACGCAACCGGGTGCCCTGGAAGGACTAAAAGTCTATCTTCTGCCGGATTTTAGCGCCCTCGCCCGCCCCCAACTGTTGTTAAGCGCGATGGGCCAGGCCTTCTTTTCCCTGTCGCTAGGGGTTGGCACCATGCTTATATACGGGTCCTATCTGCGAGCCCAGGAAAATCTGCCTGTTGCCGGCGCGCTAGTAGCTGGCGCCGATACCGGGGTAGCCCTGCTGGCGGGGCTTTTGATTATTCCGGCGACCTTTGTCGCGGCGAAACAAGGGGTAGTGATCCACAATGATACCGGCGCACTTATCGCGGGCCCGGATTTGATTCTGCAAACCCTGCCTTCACTGTTTCAATCCCTGGGAACCGGCGGTGTGCTGGTATCAGTGATTTTTTTCTGCCTGATGGTGATCGCCGCACTGACCTCTTCCATTTCCATGCTGGAGGTGCCGGTGGCCTTTGTTATTGAACGCTGGCGAGTATCCCGCCCAAAAGCAGCTCTGTTAACGGGCGGGGTTATTTACCTGATCAGCGCGGTGATTATCCTGAATTTCGATAGTCTGTTTGGTCTGGTGATCGATATCACCACCAAATACAGCCAGCCACTGCTGGCAGGTGTATTGTGCATCTTTGCCGGTTGGGTCCTGCACCGCGATCGCTTGCTAGAGGAAATTCGTAGCGGCTACGCCAATGCAGAAAATAGGTGGTTCTGGAAAATCTGGCCCCCGTACATCCGTTTTGTCTGTCCCGCCCTGATCGCGGGCCTTTTTATTAATAGCCTGCTTGACTGAAAAGTCTTTCCGCGCGCTGACAAACCCTTCGCCACCTGCAAAACCTTCCACTAAAAGGTGCCAGCATATTCGCCACCATCCAGCAATATATTCTGGCCAGACATATAGCCGGCCTTATCACTGCAAATAAAGGCGCAGGTAGCACCAAACTCGTCACTGGTGCCAAAGCGCCCGGCGGGTGTCCGGGCAAAATAGTCCGTCAAGTAACTGTCCGCATCAACACCTTCGCAACGGGCCCGGTAAGCCAGATAGCCACTACCACGCCCTGTGTCAAACAGGCCGGGCAGGAGGTTGTTGATGGTAACGTTGTGGCGCACAAATTCGCGGGCGATGCCAGCCACCCAGCCGGTAAGCCCAGCGCGAGCGCCGTTGGATAAACCCAGCCCCGGCATTGGAGTTTTCACCGAGATACTGGTGATATTGACGATTCTGCCAAAACCGCGTTCGACCATTCCATCGACTGTACGCCGGATCATATCAATGGCGGAGAACATATTGCCGTTTACGGCGTCAAACCATTCCTTCTGGCGCCAGTCGCGAAAATCACCGGGAGGTGGCCCACCCGCATTATTGACCAGAATATCGGGCCGAGGACAAGCAGCCATAATCTTATCGCGACCACTGTCGCTGGTCACGTCCGCCACCACTATCTCAACCTGGGCACCGGTCTGTCCGCTGATCTCCTTTTTCGCAGCCTCCAGATCACTGGCAGTGCGAGCCACCAGAAAGACCTGGGCGCCTTCACCAGCCATGGCCATGGCACAGCCCTTGCCCAAACCCTTACTAGCCCCACAAATAATGGCCTTGCGGCCCGCTATACCCAGATCCACTTACGTTTCCTCCGCAGACGGAAAACCGCCTTCACAGCCAGCGGTAATTTTTTGAAAACTGCGAGCGCAGAAAATCCATCTGATCAACCCTGATCCTGCGTGAATTAATCAGCGCCAGGTACTCAGCATTATTGGGCCTGTAGGGCAGGGCTATCAGCTCCATACCAACGTCTTCCAGCAAACGATTGCCCTTGTGCTGGTTGCACCGCCGACAGGCCGTGACGACGTTTTCCCAACGATCCTTTCCGCCCCGAGAAACCGGCACGATATGATCCCGAGTTAATTCGTTCTGGGGAAAAGGTCGGGCGCAATACAGGCAGAGAAAACTGTCACGAGCAAATAGCGCGCTATTACATAAAGGGTAGTTGGTTCGGGGTCGCGCCAGCTGCGCACCACCACAGGCAATAATACTGGGCAACTCAATCCGGGTTTGCTCACCGCTCAAACGGGAATGGCCACCCCTGACCGTTTGTACCACCTCGCCAAGGCTCCAATTAACCAGGTCCCTGGCGATAAGGCAAACAGCCGTCTGCCAGTCTACCCACTCGATGGGTTGACCAGCCATATTCAAACGCAAAATTTTTGCTTGCATCCTCTTACTATCCCGCTAACCCGTATGATTTGTTTTATTCCCGGTCAAGCATAGACGTCCGATAAGCAATTATTACCAGCGAAACAGCGCCGTTGGAAGGGCTTGGTGTTGAAAATACCCCATTTCCGGCGATAACCGACACCCACAAACAAGGTAAAGCCACTTGTTAAGCCGCCAAAAAACAGGTTCAGTGATTATGCGTCACTGGTATGTCACTCCCATGATAACGGGGGTGATGATTACCGTGATAGCGGATTCAGATTGCGAATAAAAAAACGCCCCTTATATCGGAGAGGATAAGGGGCGTTCCAAGTAGGAGGACGCATACAATCCCTGTGCGTCTGTTTTCAGCCTGACTCCTGTCCCTGGCCGATAGCAGAAAACCTTTTCTGCGTTGAAACCACGACTACCTGTCATTCCCTGGTCTCAGCAGCGGCGAGCAACATCCATGCGGCTCACCATTCCAATGCACTTCCTTCGGTGTTCCCTAACTCGCTCACGCGAGTTAAAGTCACTTTTGGTCCAACTCCCGTTTGATGATACCCGGCGTTCGTCCTGCTGCCAGTTCGTCTATCCATGACAATGAAACCATCAGAGGGGAGATCACTTCCATGTGCATAGCTTCCCTGCACGCGTATATTGCGCTTGCTGTCGGCTCCACACTATCCGGAGATTGCAGTCAGCTTGTGTAGTCTTTTTCCTACAAAGAGCCCAAGCGCTTTTCAGCACCATCAGAGGTACAATGCGCTTTTGCCAGAATTTTCCGAAAATACCGTCCATGGCTACTCGCAAGAAACAATTAGATTTCGAGGATAAAATTGAGCAACTGGAAACCCTCGTGGAAGAACTCGAAGAGGGAAACCTGGGCCTTGAAGACGCGCTGAAGTCCTTTGAGAAGGGGGTAAAACTTACCCGCGAATGTCAGTTAGCCCTGCAAAACGCCGAACAAAGGATACGCGTCCTGGAAAAACAGGATGATGGCGGGGTGATTGAAACCACCTTTGCCGGGGAGAATGACGAGTGACCGAGGCCGCGGTCACTTTTCTCTCCAGCTGCCGCGAACGCACCGATACTCTGCTGGCCCAAAGCCTACCCGACGATGCCAACCCTCTTGCCGAAGCCCTGCGCTACTCGGCCCTCGGCGGTGGCAAACGTATCCGCCCCTGCCTGGTTTACGCCGGTGCCGCGGCCTGCGCCTCTAATCCGGACATAATCACGTCAGGCACTGACCAGGTAGCCTGCGCTGTGGAACTCGTGCATTGTTATTCACTGGTTCATGATGACCTGCCAGCGATGGATGATGATGAACTGCGGCGCGGCAGGCCCACCTGTCACATTGCTTTTGATGAGGCCACCGCGATTCTTGCAGGCGATGCCTTGCAGGCGCTGGCCTACGAACAACTGACACTGATAGATGACATTCCGGCCTCCCAGGTTGTCGCCCTGGTAGCCTATCTTGCCAGGGCGAGCGGTGCCAACGGCATGGTTCTGGGCCAGGTCCTCGACCTGGCCGCGACCAATCGGAGCGTCGATCTCGACTATTTGGAAACCATGCATCACCGTAAAACCGGCGATCTCATCAGCGCTAGCGTAGTCATGGGCGCTATGACCAGCGGTTGTTCCGACGAAAGCACTTTGCTGGCGCTAGAAGACTATGGACGGGCCATCGGTCTTGCGTTTCAGGTACGTGACGACATCCTTGACGATCAGGGCGATACCGCCACCCTTGGAAAAACCACCGGTTCGGACGCCCGACAGTCCAAAGCCACCTACACCTCACTACTGGGTCTGGAACATGCACAAACCCTGCTCGAGGAATTACGGCACCAAAGTCTACAAGCGCTCCATAACCTGGACGAACGAGCCGATCACTTGCGCGCCATTGCCAATTTTATCGTCGAGCGCGAGCGCTAGTCTCAACCCTAACCATTACCCCCGCGCTTTATTGTTGTAGAATTGCCGCCCCTAAAGCTTCAGCGGTGACGCAATGACCGCTTCCTATTCGGACATTCCTCCCACACGGCCAGAGACGCCTCTGCTCGATACTGTGGAGAACCCGAATGCGCTCCGCAATCTGCCCGACAACCAGCTGGAACAACTGGCGGATGAATTGCGCGCCTTCCTGCTTTACTCGGTCGGCCAGACCGGCGGCCACTTTGGCGCGGGCCTGGGTGTGGTTGAACTGACCATCGCCCTGCACTACGTGTTCAATACACCATCGGACAAACTGGTCTGGGACGTCGGTCATCAGACCTATCCCCATAAAATCCTCACCGGTCGGCGTGAACAGCTACTGACCATCCGGCAGGCCGGCGGTTTATCCGGTTTCCCCAAGCGTTCGGAAAGCGAATACGATGCCTTTGGTGTCGGCCATTCCAGCACCTCTCTGAGCGCGGCGCTGGGTATGAAAATCGCCGCAACCCTGGATGGCCGCGATGATCGTGCCATTGCCGTGATCGGCGACGGCGCCATGACCGCGGGCATGGCTATTGAAGCACTCAACCACGTCGCCCATGTGGATGAGGATATGCTGGTGGTGCTCAATGACAACAACATGTCGATTTCCAAAAATGTTGGCGGTCTGGCCACCTATTTTTCCAAACTGTGGTCCAGTAAACCCTACAATCTGTTTCGGGAAAGCGCCAAACGCCTGCTCAAAACTTTTCCCTCAACCAGCGTTCTGGTACGAAAAACCGAGGAGTTAATGAAAGCCCTGGTGGCGCCCGGCATCATCTTTGAAGAGCTGGGCTTCACCTACATTGGCCCCATCGACGGTCACAACATTCCCCTGCTGGTGAAAACCCTGGAAAACCTGAAGAAAGTTACCGGCCCGGTCCTGCTACACGTCGCCACCAGTAAGGGCAAGGGCTTTATTCCCGCCGAGGAAGACCCAATCGGCTATCACGCCATCAACAAAAGAGAACCCCTGGCCAAGGAAAAGCAGCCGGCCACAAACACCATCGGTAAGCCCAAGTACCAGCAGGTGTTCGGCGACTGGCTTTGCGACATGGCCGAGCAATGTCCCGACCTTGTCGCCATTACACCGGCCATGACCGAAGGCTCGGGTATGGCCCGATTTGCCGAACAGTTTCCAGAGCGGTTTCACGATGTCGCCATTGCCGAACAGCACGCAGTGACCCTGGCCGCGGGCCTCGCCTGCGAGGGCAAGAAGCCGGTGGTGGCCATCTACTCGACCTTTCTGCAGCGGGCCTATGATCAACTTATTCACGATGTCGCCCTGCAAAACCTGGATGTGCTGTTTGCCATCGACCGGGCGGGACTGGTTGGCGAGGACGGCGCTACCCATGCCGGCAGTTTCGATATTTCCTTTTTGCGTTGTATACCTAACCTGGTGGTTATGACGCCCTCGGACGAGGACGAAACCCGTAAACTTCTGTACACGGGCTATCGCCACCCCGGCCCCGCCGCCGTGCGCTACCCGCGCGGCACCGGCCCAGGCGCGACCATTCAAGCAGAAATGCAGGCCCTACCACTTGGCAAAAGCGTTATCCGGCGCCAGGGGCGCGGCGTTGCCATACTCAACTTCGGCACTTTGTTACCCATCGCGCTGGCCGCCGCCGAAGGCCTGGATGCCACGGTGGTTGATATGCGCTTTGTTAAGCCTCTGGATAGGGAACAATTGCGTGAGCTGGCAAGTGACCATCAGCTCTTTGTCACCCTGGAGGAAAATGCGCTAGCCGGTGGTGCTGGCGCTGCGGTCAATGAGTTCCTGGCAGCCGAGGGAATCACCATGCCAGTGCTCAATCGCGGCCTGCCGGATCGATTTATCGATCACAACACCCACGGCGAACAACTTCGCGAAACCGGTCTGGACGAAATGGGCCTAAACTGTGCAATTCGAGAGCGTATGCGACAACTCGATCTGGGCACACCTGAGACACAGGGCGATAACAGCCCGCACCAGGCCGCCCAATAATAATTCAATCAACATTTATTCAAGCACACGTCGGAAAGGCGGCAGGGCGTCCAGTAATTGCCGGCCATAGGTTTTAGTCAGGATTCGTCGATCGAGAATAGTGATCCGGCCAGTATCGGTATCGTTGCGTAACAAGCGACCACAGGCCTGAATCAGTCGCAAAGACGCCTGGGGCAGACTCATCTCGGCAAAGGCATTGCCACCGCGGGCTTCGATCCATTCAGCCAGGGTCGCCTGGATGGGCTCATCCGGGACGGCAAAGGGTAACTTGGCAATCAACACATGGCGGCAATAATCCCCTGGCAGATCCATGCCTTCAGCAAAACTGGCCAGACCGAAAATAACGCTGCGATTGCCGCTGTCGATTGCTTCACGGTGCCTTCGAACGACCTCACCAACACTCAAATCACCCTGAACCAGCAGTTGCAACCCAAGGTTATCACCAAGCTCGGCAGCCACTTCATCCATCTGCCGGCGAGATGAAAATAACACCAGACCGCCCCAGACTCCTTTCTCTCTGTCGCACCCTTGGGGTACTTGCTCAAGCAAAGCGGGTAATTCCCGGATAATGGCTTCAGTATGCATGCCCGGCTGGCCACCGTCGGCGCCCAGCTCTGGAACCACCAATTCACCGGCATTAGCGTAATCAAAGCCGGTGGTGATAGCCTGACAGTCCACCTGATACATATCGACCTCGCTCGAACCGGCCGATCCCGAGCCGGCGGGGCTGACTTCATGCAAACCAAGGTCGCGACAAAAATTGCCGAAACTGCCCAACGAACGCAAGGTAGCGGAGGTTAGCACCACGCCAAAGGCCTGGCGCCAGAGCAGGTTGCGGAGCCGGTCCGCGGCAATAATGGGCGATACCGAAACGCGAATATCTCCGCCTTCTTCCAAAGTCAGCCACTTTGCCGAAGGCGCACCGGCCTGCTCGCCACCAATGAGATCCGTCCAGCAATCAGCCACGCCTTCAGCCCGGCGTAGCCACTGGCCAAGCTGCTGAAAGTATTGCTCAATATCGACATCCGGCACCGGACAAAAATTATCTCCAAGAGCCCTGTCCAGAAGCTTATGCAACTGCCCAAAGCGGTTTTGCAGCGCGGTAAAAACCGCTGACAACTGTCCACACACCGGCAGCAGGGCTTCAGGTAAGAGACCATTGGTAAACCGGTACTGATCCGGTTTGTCATTTGCCGCATTCAGCAACAGAGCTTCGAAAGCCGGATAACTCTGTTGCACCGGCAAGCGGGCCAGCTTACAAGCATCCTGACATTGCTCAATGGTCTCTTCCAGGCCATCGATGCCAGCCAACGCCTCGGCCATTTGCGGCAGTACCGCCGCTATCTGATCCAGCCACTGGCCGGTGGCCTTGAGCCGGGCAAAGCTGGCCGCGTGGTTCAGTGTGGTATCGCCGAGTTTGTGGGCTTCGTCAAAGACATAGATACACTCGTCGGGCGCGGGCAAAATAACGCCGCCACCCAGGTGCAAGTCGGACATCACCAGATCGTGATTGGCGACAATACAATCGGCCTCGTCAACGGCGGCGCGTGCCTGGAAGAAGCAGCAATCGGCAAAATGGCGGCAGCGATAACCCAGACATTGCCCCCGGTCCACGGTTAACGCCTGCCAGGTAATATCTTCGATTTTACCGGGCCAGTGATCCCGGTCGCCGTCCCACTCCCCAGCCGCCAGGGCGGTGGCAAGGGTATTGAGCGTGGCGACATTGTCGGCATTTGCCCGCAGCGGCAACTCGTCTTCGTAAAGATGCAAACCCGCCTGCTGAGCCACCATGGCATCCTGACTTTGCTGAAGCCGCAGTGGACAGAGATAACGCCCACGCCCCTTGGCCAGCACGCACTGATAATCCCAGCCTGTGGCCGCCAGCACATCCGGAATATCCCGCTCGGCCAACTGGCCCTGCAGAGCCACTGTGCCAGTGCTGACTACGACCTTCTTGCCCAAGGCCCTGGCGACAGGGAGTACCGAGAGCAGGTAGGCGACGGTCTTGCCGGTTCCCGTTCCCGCCTCTACCGCAAGCACACGACTCAGGGCGGGTTCAGCATCGGGATTTTCTTTATCGAGGGCGCCCAGAAAAGAAGCGATACGGCCAATCATCTGACGTTGCCCGGGCCGACCCTGGAAATCCTTGTTTTCGAGAAAGGCGCGGTAGGCCTGCTGGATATCAGCCTTGAGCTCCTCACTGAGCACGGGTTCTATTCCCCAAGGGCCAGCCGACGACGCACTGGAGCTGCATAGGCCTCCAGCATGATCTTCTGCTGAGACTCCGACAAGGGAGAAAGCCGCGCGCGCAAGCTCCGCTGTTTGGCCGCCCAGTCAATTTCGCCCAGTGATTTCTTATAAATATCCAGCTCAGCGGCAGCTCCAAATAGCTGTTCATAGGCGAGCAGATGACTGGCCTGTAAGCGGTAGTTCAGCAGAATCTGCCTGTCAATGTGATCGGCGGCCTGACCGGCGTCGGCAAAGGGTCCGACGAGACGCTCCCCGAAGGCCACCACGATATGGCCTTTATCGCCAACAATGCCCCGGTAGATACTACTAATATCCTCATGTTTATCCTTGACGTAAGTACCCTCGGTTTGCAGCGCGTGTAGCTCGTGTGCCTTCAGGGCATCACAGGGGTCCCATTCGTAGGAAATGGATACCGGCACCAGGGGCATACGGGCAAGGGCATCACCAAAACTTTCCTGTTTTGGTTTGTTGAGCACCAGCATCTTCAACAATGCGGTTTCGGTGGTATCTACACCGTCTTTGGCCCGCCCCTCCCGCTGGGCGATCCAGATGGACTGCCGATCCTCGAACAACGAGTACTGAATATATGCCGACAGCTGTTGCAAGGCAGCGAGTTTCTCGCGGCGTGCGGTAGCCGAGCGTTTGACGATAAAACTCTTGTTTAAGCGCATCAGATCGGAAACAAAAGGTTTGCTCAATAGATTGTCACCGATGGCGATACGCACGGTATCCAGGCCCTGCTCATACAGCGACAGGTTAACCATGGCCGGATCCATGGCGATGTCCCGGTGATTACTGAAAAACAGATAGGCCTGCCCCGCTTCCAGCGCTTCAGCTCCAGTTACCTCTAGACTATCGGCCGATCGAGCAAGCAGAGCGTAAAGTTGAGTGGCGATCAGTTCCTGCAATTGTCTAACGTCTGTCACCCCGCCCAGTTCACTATGCAAGACCCTGGCGATAAGTGGCCGTACCAGCCATGGAAACACCCGAGCAAGGCGGGGAAATTTCATGTTGGCAATAGTGTCGAGAAACTCCCTGTCCACCAACACCTGTTTGATGACCCCCGCTACTTCTTCATCCCGATAGGGGCGGATATCCTCAAAATCGAAATCTGTATTACCTTCAGGCATTGCGGATTACTCTATTGCGACCCTTGCCCTCGACCCGAGGCCGTCGGCAAACGTCATATTGCTACCGGACGTCGTCGGGTTGCCCGGTGCTGGCGACCGGTTTTTGGCGGGGGTTACGCCAGCGAATATCCTGTTCGTACTTGTCAACCAGGTGAGCCACATCAAGAATCAGCGCAAAGAGCGCCATGCGCACTAACAGGCCGTTGTCAGTCTGGCGAAAAATCGCCAGATTGGGATTGCTATCCAAGTCCGGATCAAGCTCATTGGCTTCCAGTCGGGAATCCCTGGGTAACGGATGCATGATGACCGTATTAGGATCACAGTGGCGGGTATAAATAGCCTGGTTCAGGCGAAACCGGCCCCGGTATAAGTCCGCCTGGGCGCGATCGTCAAAGCGTTCCTCCTGGATCCGTGTCGAATAGACAATATCCACCTCGCCAATGCTCGCTTCCAGGTTGTCTGTCACCGTGACCCAATGACCGGCGTCACGCATGGTTTCCACCAGGGCTCCAGGCATGGCGAGCTCACCTGGGGAAACCAGCACCACGCGGATATTGCTAAACAGCGACAACAGCTTGCAAAGAGAATGTACCGTACGCCCGAATTTGAGGTCACCCACCATGGCGATTCTCAGCCCGTCCACGGTTCTCCCACGACCCTGTAATTCCTTTTCAATGGTATATAAATCCAGCAGCGCCTGGCTGGGATGTTCGTTACTGCCATCGCCGCCGTTGATCACCGGCACCCGGCTGGCCGAGGCAAACCGAGCCACCGATCCTGCCTCGGGATGGCGCATACAGATAACATCACTGAAACCGGATAGTACCCGCGCGGTATCCTCCAGCGACTCGCCCTTGACCAGCGACGAGCTGTCCATACCCACGGACTCCCTCACCTCTCCTCCGAGGAGGTTAAACGCCGCGCCAAAACTGATCCGTGTGCGAGTACTGGCCTCGAAAAACATATTGCCGAGAATCGCGCCTTCCAGAACCCGGGTAAGCCGGGTGCGCTGGGCGTAGGGCTCCATACGATCAGCTGTACGGAAAACCCGCTCAATGTCTTCGCGCTGAAATTGCTCGATGGAAAGAATGTGTGCGCCGGGAAAGTCCACTCGATACCCTGAATCAAGAACGCTGGCGATTTTATCGGGTTTACGGTTCGGCAACCAGCAGGGTTAACACCAGAACACAGCGCCTCCGGCGCTTAAAGCTGCCCGGCTACCACACCACCCCAGGCCCGCAATTCGCCCAGCAGCGCGCGCTTGCTTTCATCCAGGTCGGGATCAGCTTCCAGGGTGTCTAGTTCTTGCTGATAGGCGCCCAAGGTGAGCAGGCCTTTATCGCCGCCTTCACCGTGCAACCAGCCATGGCGCAGTGCATGCCAGCGGTCCCGCTCCGCCTGGCTCAAGGTATGTTCGGCATATCGGGCCCGGTAGCGAAACAACAGTTCACTGTAGCGGGAGTCCCGAAAATTGAATTCAAGGCCTGTCAGTTTTTCTGGCGGCATCGCCCGCACCTGAGCCAGAAGAGCGCGGTCTTGGTCGGGTATAAAACCCTGATAAAGTGCTGCCTCCACATCCGGTGCTTCTGAATAATCGGCTTCGGCAAACACCCTGCTCACCTTTTCAGCCAGATCCTGAGCCTGCAAATAACGCCAGTTAGCTTCACAGCGCGTCAGATCGATACCCAGGTTTTTTGCCCGCGCCTCATCAAGCAGACGCGGGGTGGCCACGATGGGACAACGATTAATGTGCACGCCCTTCAACGCTACACGTTCCGTACCGGCCGGCAAATCAACAGTACGGGTAAACAAACGTTCACGCAGCGTGTCACTATCCAGATCCACCAGCTGACGGGGCTCCGCCATCAGGTTAAAAGCAATAATGGCATTGGCATTGGCGGGATGGCGGCATAACGGCATCATCAGCGCCAGATAGCCATTATCCCTGGGCAGGCGGGACGATACGTGCAGAAAAGGTTGGCGCCGTTCCAGATCAATCAACGGGCTCACCTGAGCCTTGGTGCGATGGCCGTAAACGTAATCGTAAAGCCTGGGTTGTCGCGACTTCACCAACCTGGCTATGGCAATGGTGGCGCGCACATCGGCCAACGCATCATGGGCATCGCCATGTTCAATGTCATTAGCGGCTGTCAGGTCCTCTAACCGGAAACTGGGAGCGCCGTCCTGGTGATCCGGCCAGTTGATACCCTCTGGGCGCAGGGCCCTGGCCAGACGCAACATATCAATAATGTCCCAGCGGGAATTGCCATGCTGCCACTCGCGAGCATAAGGGTCATAGAAGTTGCGGTAGAGGCAAAACCGCGTCACCTCATCGTCAAAGCGGATCGTGTTATAGCCAACGCCGCAGGTTCCCGGTCGGGACAATTCTCGATGAACCGCCTCAATAAACTGCCATTCGGGCATGCCGGATTGCATCAACACCTGTGGACTAAGGCCGGTTACCAGGCAGGCAGCAGGATGAGGCAGACGATCAAGGGGCGGCTGACAATAGAGCATCGTCGGCTCATCGACGATATTAAGATCGGGATCAGTCCGAATCCCAGCAAACTGTAGCGGTCGATCCAGGGCGGGATTGAGACCAGAGGTTTCATAATCGTGCCAGTAGAGGGTGGGATTCATGCCAGACTTGCTCTATTTCTTTGCTCTCACCCACCCCGGCCTCGGGATAGATACGGCCCAAAATAAAAAAAACGGCACCCTGAAGATGCCGTTTTATTTTACTGCCGTTACATAACGGTGGTTGTTATGCCGTTTAGTCGACGACAACCTCACTGTAACTCAGCTCACCAATAACTCGTCGGTTGCGTGCGCGGCCATCAGCGGTCGCGTTGTCGGCAATGGGTCGGCTTTCGCCATAGCCAACCGTGGAAATACGGGCGGGGTCTATACCATAGACTTCAGCCAGCTTGGCCTCCACGGCGACCACACGGCGCTCGGACAAGCCCTGGTTGTATTGCTCGGTACCGATCGAATCGGTGTGACCTTCCAGTACCAGCTCAATATCCTCGTGGGCTTTCATTGCATTAGCAACTGCTTCGAGCTCATCACCGTAAATCGCTCGAACCACAGCCTTGTCAAATTCAAACTCGACATTCAGACGCACTGTGATAGTACGGGTTTCGGGCTCGGCCACCGGTTCGGGTTCCGGCACATACTCGGGCTCGGGTACCGCTGCAGCAACTATAGGCGCGGCTTCCGGGGCTTTGAAATAGTAGTTCAGCGCTAGGTTAAGAGCGCCATCGTTGAGGTTAGACTCGCTTTCACGGATCTGGTGGAGAAACCGAACATCACCTCGGAATTCCCAGTGGTCACTCAGCATTTTTGACAAACCGAAGCCAATACTTCCCTGATGGGTGTATTTTTGCTCCGAGCTAGCCAAAATCGGGCCGGATGAGCTCACATCCTGTTCGTAATAGACCGCACCCAGAGTAAAATAGGGACGCCAGCTTTCTGTGTCCTCACCAAACCAATAATAGAAATCCAGCTTGGCAAGCTCGAAATCGCTATTTGCGATTTCCGTTCCTACACCCAGCTCCAGGGCCCAGTCATTGAAAAACCGGTAGCCAACGTTGAGCCCTCCAACGACCGCCTCGTCGGCACCACCAACATAACGGTCACTATCGAGATAATAACCAGACAAGGACGGTCCAAGATAAAAACCTTCATTTGCATTTGCACTGACTGAACAAGCCAGTACCACTGAACCCAAAACCGCAGTCAACTTGCGCATTTTTTACCTCTCCCTCTTTTGCGGGGCAAACAGCCCCTTGGAAAGCCGGAACCGTGCCGGCATGACATTTAGAACACCGGTGCAAAAAAAATCAGTTTCAGCACTGGAATTCCCCAATGCACCCGCTTACTTGCGGCTGATTATACATGATAACGCTAATATAAATAAAAACCTCTAACCCTTACATCGATAAAGGCTTGCTTCTATCAGGAGCTTAGGCCGCTTTTCTAAAGCATATTGCTCTACGCACCGTTCTCCGCCTGCTAGCGATGCGCCAACATAATTCATAACTTGGAAAAAATCCGACGAACCCTCATCTATTGCTGACCAGTGGACATCAACGACACTTAAGATAGACGCAGCTTGCGTTCCTCAATAACACCACGCCAAAGCTCTGGCCCACTTTGGTGGACCGAGTTACCCTGGCTATCTACCGCCACTGTCACCGGCATATCATCCACATCAAATTCGTAGACAGCTTCCATCCCCAGTTCCGGAAAAGCCACGACTCTGGCTTGTTTTATCGCTTTTGAAACCAGGTAGGCGGCACCACCCACGGCCATAAGGTAGACGGCTCGATTGTCACGGATGGCCTCAATCGCTACCGGACCACGTTCCGCCTTGCCCACCATACCAATCAAACCGGTCTGTTCCAGCATAGTGCGAGTGAATTTGTCCATGCGGGTAGCGGTCGTCGGGCCAGCGGGGCCAACCACCTCATCATCCACTGGATCAACCGGCCCCACGTAATAGATCATGCGATTGCTGAAATCCACGGGCAGGGACTCCCCGGCAGCCAGCATATCGACGATCTTTTTATGGGCTGCATCGCGGCCGGTCAGTAGCTTGCCAGACAAAAGCAGGGTTTCTCCAGGCCGCCAATCGAGGATGGTTTCGGCATTCAATTGATCCAGATTTACCCTACGAACGCTATCGCCCACCTCCCAGGAAATATCCGGCCAATCGTCCAGACCGGGTGGTTCAAATGTCACCGGACCGGAACCGTCGAGAGTAAAGTGGACATGGCGAGTAGCAGCACAGTTGGGAATAATCGCCACGGCCTTGTTCGCCGCATGGGTAGGGTACTGCTTAACCTTAACATCGAGCACTGTGGTCAAGCCGCCCAGACCCTGGGCGCCGATGCCCAGATCGTTGACCTTTTCCATCAGCTCCAGACGTAGCTCCTCGCCCCGATTTACGGGCTCTCGGGCTTGTAATTCCTGAATATTGATAGGGTCAAAAAGTGATTCCTTGGCCATTAGCATGGCCTTTTCCGCCGTGCCACCGATACCGACCCCGAGCATGCCAGGCGGGCACCAGCCAGCGCCCATTTTGGGCAACTGCTCAAGCACCCAGTCAACAATGGAGTCGGAGGGGTTCAACATGGCGAATTTGGTCTTGGCCTCGGAACCACCGCCCTTGGCCGCCACATAGATATCCAGTTTATCCCCAGGCACCACTTCGTAGTGGATCACCGCCGGCGTATTGTCGCCGGTATTTTTTCGAGCGCCATCGGGATCATCAAGAATCGAGGCGCGCAGGACATTATCTGGAAACAAATAGGCCCGCCTGACACCCTCGTTGATCATCTCGGAGACACCCATATCCCCTTGCCACTGGATGTTCATGCCGACCTTGACCAGCACAGTCACGATGCCAGTGTCCTGACAAATCGGTCGGTGCCCCATGGCGCACATACGGGAATTTACCAGTATCTGGGCCATGGCGTCCCTGGCCGCCTCGGACTCTTCCCTAAGATAGGCCTCGTGAAGTGCCTGAATGAAATCCAGGGGATGGTAGTAAGAAATATATTGCAGCGCATCAGCAACGCCCTGGATCAAGTCTTCCTGTCGAATAACGGTCATGATTTACAACTCTTTTAGAAACATAGGCACACACGGCGCCATCAGATAATTACGGCAACGGTCGAGTAGCATAAGCAATTAAGCTTCCTGGTCCCTAGGGGGCCGGGCTCGACCGCAGCGCCTCCAGTGTCTGGTTGGTCTGGCGACGAAAGGCATCCACCGACTCCATGGCTTTCTCGTTTGTCCGTAGTCGGCTTTCCAAGTCTCGCAGCTTTTGATCGACATCGCGATCGAGCCTTTGCTGTCCCGCTAGCGCCGTTTCCACTCGTTCGGCAATCTCGTCAACTTCTGCTCCCGCCGCCAGAATACTGCTACGCAACTCCCCAAGCGTCGAAGCTGTTTTTTCATGCGTGGACTTCAAACTGTCGAGACTCTTTTCCAACTGCTTGTTCGCCTTGTCAGCAGCAGCCACTGACATCTGTAGGGCCTTGATCGATTTTTTATTGCGATCATTGGCGACACCCCAAAGCTTTTTGATCTCCGACCAATGCTTTTTCAGCTCCTTTTGCTGGTCGGATAATTTCACTGATAGCGCCGCGCCGGATTGACTGAGGGACTCGTCGGTGGAATCTATTTTTGCCGCCAGTTCATCGAAACGCTTTTGCAACAGGGCCTGCTGCTGACTCTGTTGCCAGGAAAACCAACCGAGCCCGGCAAGAGCCAGTATCAACAAAAACATGACCACCCAGACAGCACCGCCGCCCTTCCTGGTTTTCGGCGGATCGACGCTGGCGAAAGTCGCCTGATAGCCCTTCGCGGGGGCATCCGTTAAATCGCCATCGCGTCGAGCCACAATGGGCTCTCGCCGTGAACCGTTGTCAGTCATGGAATCCAATCCGGGAGCTTAGAATTGGCCGAAGATTATACACCCAGACTAGCGTTGCAACTGCCCGCGAGCTAACAAAAAAACCGGCCATAAGCCGGTTTTTTTAAATGTGGTGGCGAATACACCACCACCGGAAACAGCGTTAAGTCACTACAATACAGTCAAAACCAACTCGGTCACCACTGTCAGCACAATACTACAGGAAATCACGCCTTTGACTGTGGTCAGGGGACCTTGCTTGCCAACAATAGCGTTAACTTCGAGCGCGGCAATAACAACCAGCATGGCGATCAAGCCGGCGCCACCGCCATTGACGCTGAGCAGATTGCCCGAGTCATAACCGATATGGGGGGAAGCCAGCATGCAGTAGGCCATGGGGGCGGAAAACAACGTATTGGTTCGCGAGGCCAGCAAAGCTTTGGCGCCTGCTGCTGCTGCATCACCACCACCTTCAACCAGGCCCAGGGCGATTTTTTGGTTGGGCCAGATAATCAACCAGACATTAAGAAACATCAGTGTTCCAAATAGCGCGCCGACGACGATGTACTCATTCATCACACCCTGCTTCTGGACGCCAAGGAGTAGCACCACACCGGTAATAAAAGTGAACATGGCGCCCCAGCGGAACCACCATAGAGCGCTTGGCGCCAGCTTCGCCTTGGCGTCTGACAGAGCTTCGGGCGTAGCTTGTTTAAAATAGCCGCCCTGAACGAAGTTGAAGTAGTAAAGCAGGCCGATCCAGGCTATCCCAAACAGCAGATGACCCCAGCGGAACAGGAAGTTAATAAACTCCATCGAAGCATAGTTATCCATGCAATTCACCCTTTTTTGTTTAATTGATTTTGCTAGATTCTTTCGCTCAACAGCTTCCGATGTTTTCGGCGCGCCACCGCGACTTAACACTACCGCCGGCGATCGCGGGCTATTTTAGACGTAAACGCGGGACAAAAAAACCATACAGATACAAAGCTTAATGCCATTTTGCCGCTAAAACAGTGTCTGAATCTGAAAACTGGAAGCCCTACAAGCAAGCTTTGCAGCCACGAGCTACCCATAAAAAAGCCCTGCTGGGCAGGGCTTTTTTAATACCGCATTTTCAGCAGTTGGTGAGGCACTTACATCATGCCGCCCATGCCACCCATACCGCCCATGCCACCCATACCACCCATGTCCGGCATCGGCGCGGGCGGGGTGTCGTCCGGCTTCTCGCTGACCATGGCTTCCGTGGTGATCATCAGACCGGCAATGGAAGCAGCACCCTGGAGCGCGGTACGCGTCACCTTGGCGGGATCAAGGATACCCATTTTAACCATATCGCCGTACTCGCCGGTGGCGGCGTTATAGCCGTGGTTACCTTTCTTGCCTTTGACTTCATTGACTACGACGGAGCCTTCTTCGCCGGCATTTTCAACAATCTGACGCAGTGGGGCTTCCATGGAACGTCGGGCAATGGAGATACCGACATTCTGGTCGTCATTGTCGCCCTCGACGCCATCCAGAGCCTGCAGCACACGAATCAGCGCCACACCGCCGCCAGGTACAACGCCTTCTTCCACTGCGGCGCGGGTAGAGTGCAGTGCGTCTTCAACACGGGCTTTTTTCTCTTTCATTTCCACTTCAGTGGCCGCGCCCACCTTGATTACCGCAACGCCACCAGCCAACTTAGCCAGGCGCTCCTGCAGTTTTTCACGGTCGTAGTCGGAGCTGGTATCTTCGATTTCAGCACGGATCTGGTTAACACGGCCCTTGATGTCATCAGCGCTACCGGCGCCATCAACGATGGTGGTGTTCTCTTTTGATACCGCAACGCGTTTGGCGGTGCCGAGGTGTTCCAGAGTAGCACTTTCCAGTTCCAGACCAACTTCCTCGGAAATAACAGTACCACCGGTCAGTACGGCGATGTCCTGGAGCATGGCCTTGCGGCGATCACCAAAACCCGGCGCCTTACAGGCAGCTACCTTAACGATGCCACGCAGGTTGTTAACCACCAGGGTCGCCAGCGCTTCGCCTTCAACGTCCTCGGCAATAATCAGCAGGGGTTTGCCGGCTTTGGCAACGGCTTCGAGCAGGCCCAACAACTCACGAATATTGGAGATTTTTTTGTCAACCAACAGCACGTAGGGATCTTCCAGTTCGGCGCTCATGCTGTCCTGGTTGGTGATGAAGTAAGGGGAGAGGTAACCACGGTCGAACTGCATACCTTCAACCAGGTCCAGCTCATTCTCGAGACCGGAGCCCTCTTCAACCGTAATCACACCTTCCTTGCCAACTTTATCCATGGCTTCGGCGATGATGGCGCCGACCTGGGAGTCGCTGTTGGCGGAAATGGTGCCCACCTGAGCAATTTCCTTGTTGTCGGTGCAGGGCTTGGCCAGCTTTTGGATTTCCTCAACCGCCACGGCCACGGCTTTATCGATGCCGCGCTTCAGATCCATGGGGTTCATGCCAGCGGCAACCGCCTTGAGGCCTTCGTTAAGGATAGACTGAGCCAAAACGGTAGCCGTGGTGGTGCCGTCACCGGCTTCGTCGGATGACTTGCTGGCCACTTCCTTAACCATCTGGGCACCCATGTTTTCGAACTTTTCACTCAGCTCGATTTCCTTTGCCACGGAGACGCCGTCCTTGGTGACGGTGGGTGCGCCGAAGGTTTTATCGAGAATTACATTACGCCCCTTGGGACCCAGAGTCACTTTTACAGCGTCGGCCAGAACATTGACACCAGCCAACATTTTCTGACGGGCGCTATCGCCAAACTTCACATCTTTTGCAGCCATGATTCTTTCCTTCTATAAACAATCGCTAGATTCTGTGTTATCTGATTCGGTATCAAAGTTTGCTGGATCAGCCTTCGATAACGCCGAAGATATCGTTTTCACTCATAATAATGAGTTCATCATCGCCATCCTGGATGGTGTTGGCACCACCGGCGTAGGCACCGAAGATGACCCTGTCACCCGCTTTGACGCTCAAGGGCCGTACGTCCCCATTATTCATCAATCGGCCTTCACCAACAGCGACGACCTCCCCTTCATTGGGTTTTTCCTTGGCTGTACCGGGTAGCACGATGCCTCCGGCGCTGGTTTGCTCTTCTTCCTTGCGGCGTACGACAACGCGGTCGTTTAATGGACGAATCTTCATTTAACTTTCTCCACCTGTTATTTCATAAGGTAAATTGAAACCCTCTCCTCGGAGAAAACCCCGAAGCTGCACCCTATCTGGAGGCTGGAAAATAGAATTCAAGACCTCGATAGAAAAAAATCTTTACCTCCACTCGCACGCGGGCGAGTGGCCTTTCCATCCAAGCGATTACGGCCTTCAGTCTTCGCGGCGAAACTCACCCTCAATGGTATCCCCACCATCGCCGCTGGGCCTGGAAGATCCCCCCTCCTCCCGATGCACACGGTCAGTTACCGAGGCATGGTAAGAGGCATCAACAATCCGACCTTGGGCCAGCAGCCGACTGACCAGCCAACGGCGGGAAAAAGGCAACAGGCCGGCAAATCCCAGAGCGTCGGTAAAAAAGCCTGGCGTCAGTAACAGTGCGCCGGACACCGCCAGCACCAGACCTTCAATCATTTCCATAGCTGGAAGCTCGCCGCTTTCCAATTTGCTACGCCCCCGCATCAGCGTACTAAAACCCTGTTGGCGCAATAAAGCCAAACCAACCATCGCGGTCAACAGAACCAGCGCGATAGTGGGCAGCGCACCGATCAATCCACCCACCTTGATCAGAAGCCACATCTCAATGATGGGGATAACAATAAATAAGAGCAGAAGAAAGCGCACCAGACACCCCACAACGACCGACGTTTCGGCCCATAGCTAAAACAATTGGGATAATCCCCAGCAATTCAAGGCAACGCGATACAATTACTGGCAGAATAACAGGCCAACTCAGTCTGGTTTATAAGCAGCTCTCTTTTGTCCGACACTAAGCCCTCCGCCCCTGGCCAGACGCCTCTGTGGCAGGCGATTTTTAATCGTCGCATGTTGATCTGTCTGTTTACCGGCTTTGCCTCGGGTCTCCCCCTGTATCTGCTGATATCCCTGGTGCCAGCTTGGTTGCGGACTGAAGGGGTGAGTCTTAAGGACATCGGTTTGTTCGCCCTGATCGGCCTGCCCTACACCTGGAAATTCTTCTGGGCGCCCCTGCAGGAAAGATACCCTCTACCTTTTTTGGGGCGACGGCGGGGCTGGATGCTGGTCACCCAGGCGGCTCTGTTTGTATGCATCGCCTACCTGCCTTTCTTCGACACCGATTCAGAGTTACTGTTTATCGCCGGTCTTTGCGCACTGATTGCCTTTTTCAGCGCCACCCAGGACATCGTTATCGATGCGTACCGGCGCGAGCTGCTGCCCGACGAGGAACTCGGCCTGGGTAATGCCCTGCATGTCAACGCCTATCGTATCGCAGGACTGGTGCCGGGCTCCCTGGCCCTGATACTTGCCGACCACCTGCCCTGGCAGGAAGTGTTTTTTATCACCGCCGCCTTTATGACTATCGCGGTGGTGATGACACTGGCCATAAGCGAGCCCGACCATCCGCCAGCGCCAGCGTCATTGCGCGACGCCGTAGTCGATCCTTTTCAGGAGTTTTTCCAGCGCCAGGGAATTCGCCCGGCCCTGTTGATTCTGGCTTTTATGTTTTTGTACAAGCTGGGTGACAACATGGCTACGGCGCTGGCCACCCCCTTCTATATCGATATGGGTTTTGAACTGACTGAAATCGGCAAGGTCGCCAAGCATGCTGCCCTGTGGCCCATGATAGTCGGGGGCTTACTCGGGGGCATACTGATGCTGAAAACCGGCATCAACCGCGCTCTGTGGATTTTCGGCTTTGTTCAGCTGATTTCCATTTTGGGTTTTGCGCTGATGGCCCGCGTCGGCGAAGGCCTGTGGCTGCTGGCGCTGGTGATTGGTTTTGAGTATCTGGGCGTAGGTCTGGGGACCGCCGCCTTTCTTGCCTTTATCGCCCGCACCACTAGTCGCGCCCATGTCGCCACCCAGTTTGCTTTACTTAGCGCCCTGACCGCGGTGCCCCGGACATTCGCCAATGCCAGCACCGGCTATATCGTTGAATGGATCGGCTGGGAGCTGTTTTTTTATGGCTGCGCCCTGGTCGCCATACCGGGGATGTTGCTGTTATTTAAAGTGGCGCCGTGGCACGCATCCAATTCTGAAAAACAGGCATCTAGTTAACCAGAGAAGCACACGAACGATGAGCAAAATCTACACTCGAAGCGGCGACCAGGGGACAACCGGCCTGGCTGATGGCAGCCGCATGGCGAAAAGCAGCGCGCGTATTGAAGCCCTGGGCACTGTTGACGAGCTCAACGCACACCTGGGCCTGCTTGTCACTCAAATAAAGGAAGAGCGCCTCGCACGCCTGATTACGACTATCCAACACGAGTTATTTGATCTGGGGGCGGCACTGGCAAAGGGGATACCAGCTCGGCACGATCAGGCCTTGCCTGCAGACGCGATCGAAGTGCTTGAGGAACAAATTGACTTCCTGGAACAAGCGCTGCCGCCACTGACCGGATTTATTTTGCCGGGGGGCAATGCGGCCAGCGCTCAGGCCCATATCAGCCGTACCGTCTGTCGCCGGGCCGAGCGGCGGGTTTTCCGGCTGGCGGAAGCCGAAGCCGTGCCCGAGATGATTCCCCGCTATCTCAACCGGCTGTCAGACTTCCTTTTTGTCCTCGCGCGGTCACTGGTGCGACCGGACGAGCACGAGGTCGAAACCCTCTGGCAACCCCAGGACCACCGGCAGCGTTGACAGGCAAAAAAGATCGGCGGACTCAGCTGAGAATCAGAACCAGTGAAATCAATACCAGCCAGCAGACGATGGCGCTGTAAAACAGACCCTCTACTTCCTTCACCATTTGACTGATAACTTCACCACCGGCCAGCCTGTTTGCTTCCTCACTTCCACCACCAACACCTGCGGGGCTCATGGCGGCATTGACCACCGCCAGCAGAACCCGCTGGCTTGATTCCCCGCTTAACAGCAGCTCCCGCCATCTACCCACGGCGGTCTGGAAGTGCCCCACCAGCGCTAGAGTGAAGCCGACAATACGCAGCGGCAACCACTCCATCAGCCACAGCCATTTGTCGCCAGCGTTATCCGACGGATCATGGTCCTGGACATTCTGTCGATACAATACCGACAATCGATACAATAACGCCAGGGGCGCCCCCGCCACCATAAACCAGAAGACCACCGCCAGATGACGCTCAAAATAACTGTAGGCCAAACGCGCTTTTAGCTCTTCACCAAAGGCTTCGTGGTCTTCCGCCTCACCACCGCTACCGTTCGCGGTAAAGAACGCCAGATCGCGAAAGGCCGCCTGCATATCCCCACGATGGAGGTCTTCCAGCAAGGCATCCACCTGCTCACGTGAATCCCCCCTGCCAAACGCATAGAGCAATACCAGAACGTTGGCGAAAAAATAGGGCAGGCCAAAAAACTCTCCTCGCAAGCCGGCTAGCAGCAACCAGAGGATAAGCACTGGAGCGGCCAGCGCGATGACCAGGCCCAAGCCCGGCGCTCCTTTACAAACTGCCAGATTGTTCACCCAGGCCTGCCAGCCCGAGAACCACTGATCACGTTGCAGACGCGCAAAAAACCGCGGCCAATAGAGCAGAATCAGTCCGAAGATAACGACAAGAAATTTCACGATTTTCCCTCCTCTCTCCGATTAACCCCGACCGTGTAGCCCCATACACTCGCCACGCGCCTAAAGTTGATCCAAATAGGTCTGCCAGTCAAATGCCGGCCCTGGATCGGTCTTTCGGCCTGGCGCAATATCGCAATGACCAACGATTCTATCGCTTGTCAGCGCGGGATAAGCGGCTATCAAATCGCGTGTGAGTCCCGCAAGCGCCTGATATTGGGCGCTCGTGTATGCTGAGTCATCGGTCCCTTCCAGCTCGATACCGATGCTGAAATCATTACAGTTTTCGCAACCTTCGAAGCTGGACACACCCGCGTGCCAGGCGCGTTGCTGGAAGGATACAAACTGGGTGATGTTACCCCGCCGGTCAATTAATACATGAGCCGATACTTCCAGCTGCGCAATCTCCCGAAAATAAGGGTGTTCGTTCGGGTCAAGCCCACCGCAAAAAAAACGCTCGATATAACCGCCGCCGTAGCAACCAGGGGGCAAGCTGATGTTGTGGATCACCAGCAGCGAAATCTGAGTATTGGGTGGACGCTCATTACAATAAGGTGAGCTTACCCGACGGCCGCTCAGCAACCAACCGTCAACGCTAATCCGTGTCGGGGCATTCAGTTCCAAGCGCGCCTTAAATCCGCAGACTCGCCCCGTCGTTGGAAACGACGGCCGCCTGTCCCCTGTTCAAGCAATACCCGAGAAAGGTTCCGCTCAAAACGTTGAGCACTATCCAATACTGTTAATTCACCGTGTTTTAATTTCACCGCAAGTGACGAACGCGAAGCCAGAAACATTTTTTGCCTCCGACGATCACTGAAGAGAAAATTCTCGCTGGCGCCTACAGTACCCACAAATCGCCAATACTGTTGAGTACGGGCATTTGGAGATTCCGCCTTAACCCAACAACCTTTTTTTAGCGAATCTATCTCAGCCAGCGCGGTATCATTTACTTTAGCGGCCAGTTCTCTGAACTCCTGATCGAACTCCCCAGGCAGATTCGTTTCGACGATTTCCACCAGCACCCGCAAATCGTAATCGTCTGCCTCTTGGGCGTCCGTTTTCTCAAGCATCAAGGGATGAATGTTTTCAGGCCTAAGCTTACCCCGCAACAGATATTGGCTGATACGATCCTGCCATTGGCTGATATCTTGCGCCTCTTGCCCCTCCTCTACAAGAATAGCCGCCATGGCTCCAAGGATGCGGTCGATTAACTCTGGATCAACGTCTGCCTGGGATTCAAGACCAAGCAACTGATCCAGAAGGTGAACAGCACCGAGCCACTGCTCCGATTCGAGTCCCGCAGTCGTGACAGCGTTATACAAAACGCCTGCCCATACCCGCTCTACAAATACGACGATGGCATAACCGAACTGTTTACCCAGGAGGCGCAACTCCAGCAGCTCTTCAACCCGGCGTCGCGCGGTGTTTACTGTTTCCCTTTCATTGGCGTCCAGCAGCAAAATGGCTTCCGCGGATCGTGCAATTTCGCGCTCACTCTCCACGTCCCGCACAAGCTCGACAAAAACGCGACTGAGCTCTCTGGCGCTCAAGGGGCATCGCTCAAAGCGCTGCACCGCCGCGACCAGACTTTGATACAGACGGTCGGTTTCGATATTTTCGCTACCTCTTAGCTCCTCAATACATTGCACTATTTCCGCGACCAAGCGTCGAGCCGGGTGATAATCAACTTCCAGCATAGAAGGCTCCGCCAGTGCGACACGCGCGAAAGGCAGTGCGGTACGCATTAACAACTTGAGCAGGTATTGAGGCAAGGCCATCTCCTCAACAAGGAGCACGTAGAGCGTATCCACCAAATCGATAATCGCCTGGTCGCTCTCGTTTAACGCGAAAGTACTGCCCGCTTCTTTTGTTAACAGCTGCGATACCGTTAGCTCGATAGGCTCCGCCTGCTGAGCTTGGTCACCGGCAGCGACATTGGGGTCTACGCCATCGCATTGTATAAAGCCGCGCTGCCCTTCGGCGACTCTCTCAAGCAACTCACAGAGAGCAGGCCTGTCGATTAGCAAGGCACCGCCTAAAGGAGTCACCAGATTGGATTTATCGCGTGTTTTCCCTGACTTCGGTAGTTTTGGTGGACTCGCTATCCTGCCGAATGCATCACCTCTTTGCATATCGGCGGCAACTTCCACTGCGTGTGCTGATTCGCGGCCAGCGCCTGACTGTCCGGCGGGCTCGAACCCACGGTCGCCCATTGCTGTCCGCTCCGCGTCAATAGGGACCTCCGGCTCAGAGATCCGTTTGGTTTCATCCGCGGTTTCGATACCCAGACTTTGCAGAAGCTGATCACACTGCCCAAGCAGTTCAGGCAAGGTGGCGAGCACCTGCCTTTCATAGGAATCGAGCAACACCAGCTTAGCCTGGTTATCGAGCCGGCAATCACTAAGGGCATCCACAAACTGGACACTCAACCGCTCTGGACTCAAAGGTAAGCCCTGCACCGAAATATTTTCCCCCACCAGCCGCGAAAAGCGCTGTTGAAGAGAAACAAGTGTCGCGCGGCAAGTATTTGCGGAAGCCGCAACCATATTATCCAGCAGGAGCATAGCTTCCCGCTCGGATCCCCCCGGATCGACACCGGGGTGAGCCATTAATGAAGTCCGACGCA
>OBIY01000058.1_pt1 | contig 42503 bp, 40 predicted proteins | sample 1519841 | NCBI WGS metagenome assembly OBIY01 (sample SAMN03019774, study PRJEB22545) | beach sand metagenome | biome: beach; feature: sea beach; material: beach sand | place: USA: Municipal Pensacola Beach, FL | collected 2010-07-30 | depth 30-40 cm m
ATAAGCGCCGAAAAGATACTCGAGATCGTGATGTGACTGGAGTTCAGACGTGTGCTCTTCCGATCTGTATCTTTTCGGCGCTTATTAGCGAAGGCAATGCCTCGGTAATGCCATCCAGCTGGCTGCTTTTCTGTCCATCAGATTTTCCCCGACGTTCCTCAGCTTTTATCTTCTCCCAAGACTGTGCGATGGAAGCTTCATCAACACGCGAACGTTTATTTGAAAAAACATGAGGATGTCGCCGCTCCATTTTCTCTGCAATGGTTTCTGCAACATCAAAAAAAGTGAAGTGACCGGATTCTTGGGCAATCTGCGCATAAAAGACAATATGGAAAAGTAAATCGCCCAGCTCCTCACGTAAGTCGCCGGTATCGTCCCGCTCGATGGCATCAACCACCTCATAGGCTTCTTCGAGGGTATAGGGCGCAAGTGAAGTATAGGTTTGACGAAGATCCCAGGGGCACCCTGCCTCAGGGTCACGCAGCGCGCGCATAATACCCAACAAGCGGTTTACGGCATCCAAATCAAGGCCTTAGAACGTGAGTCTAACACCAACGTGAAAGTTATCTTCCAACTCAAGGTCAGAGATGGTGGGCGTATCTACCGTGACTTTTCGGTAACCGAAATAAAGAATGGAGGAAGGGACCAATTCAAACTTTACGTCCACAGCATATTCAAGCAATTCTTCTGAATCCATAAAGCTTAAAATAAGAGGGGAATAAAACAGTTCTCCGCCAACCGTCATTTTTCGAGCAAAGTAAGGACGGAGATTGATTTCCCCACCAATAGAAAGATTAGCCAGGCTATCCTCTACATCAAGCTCACCATAGCTGGCGCGAACACCCAAGCCGAACTGGACGGAGCCTTCTGCTGAAACCGGGCGGCTTTTTACCATCACTTCCGCATGAGCGAGGTAGTCATTGTTACTGTTAAAGAATGCACCAAAAGCAATATCAGCACCTTCGATACGCTCTTGCGTGTCGGCATTAGCGGCTCTTTTTGTGAGCCCAAGTGTTGATGTATGTGTGAGAAACATGACTTCGGCTGTCTCATCACTGATGCTGATATCCAGACCTGTCGCACCTACATGGCTAACCGCTAAAAAAAGTACAACACTTGTTATCCGCTTAAACATATAATTCCTCAAAGATCGATTGGCGATTTTGTAATCGTTTTTCTGACAGGGATCGTACTGACTATTATCTAAAAATTCCAATTAATTTAATACATTTCGTACAATGAACGTCCAGTAAACTTCCACTACTCCCGCACAGTCAGAATGCAAAAAAATACAAAGACAGATACTCGGCGAACTCAACTCGAACAATGGTTACAGTCGTCGCCAATTCACGCCTTTGCACCAGGCCCGTTCTCTCTTGAGCCCGCTTCGGCCGATGCCAGCTTTCGCCGATACTTCCGGGTGCATCATCCAAAGGGGACGCTGATTGCTGCGGATGCGCCACCCGACAGGGAAGATAATCCTAGCTTTATCCGTGTAGCCAAACGATTGCAGGCCGCAGGCGTCCATGTGCCTATCCTCTTCGCACAAGACCTTCAAAAGGGTTTTTTGTTAATGAGCGACCTCGGCAACACCACCTATTTGCAGGCACTCAACGAAGCCACTGCTGATCCGTTGTATCACCAGGCTATGGATACTCTTGTAACAATGCAAACGCAAACCCCCAGCCAGGAATTACCGCTCTATAGCGGGGAGCTTTTGTACAATGAAATGCACCTCTTCCAAGAGTGGTTTCTTGAAAAGCACCTGAACCTGACCCTCTCGCAACAAGATAACGCGACTTTAGTCAAGACATTTGAATTTTTAAAAGAAAGCGCCTTACAACAACCTTGCTTTTTTGTACACCGGGATTATCATTCACGCAATATTATGGTGATGCCGCACAACAACCCTGGTGTTCTGGATTTTCAAGACGCCGTTCACGGACCAGTCTCCTATGACTTGGCATCCTTACTCAAAGATTGCTATATCAATTGGCCAAGAGCGCGTATAACCGACTGGATTACATACTATATTCGGCAGCTGGAATCAGCAGGTGGCCCTGCTTTGCAACACAATCAGTTCATAACGTGGTTTGACCTCATGGCAGCACAACGACATTTAAAAGCCATTGGTATTTTTGCCCGCCTGCACTTACGCGATGGGAAACCGGATTACCTCAACGACATACCGAGAGTACTTCGTTATCTTTTTGACACCTGCCGCCTTTACAAACCCCTCGAAGACTTTTTAACTCTTCTTAATAAGTACGCGTGTGAGCAGTACGACCCCAGTGTATTCACGCCAAAACAGAGACAACCGCTCTCAATATGAAAGCCCTGATTTTAGCTGCTGGTCGCGGTACACGTATGGAAGCGCTCACGGATCACTGCCCGAAACCATTGTTAAAGGTCAACGGGCAGCATTTGATTGAATTCCACCTGCATGCCCTTCAACAAGCAGGCATTCAGGAAGTCATTATTAATACCTCTTACCTGGCGGAACAAATCCACCGCACACTCGGCAATGGGGCACGCTATGGCGTCAATATCACCTACAGCAATGAAGGCCCCAACGCATTGGAAACAGCCGGCGGTATCGTTAATGCGCTTCCGCTACTTGGCTCAGAGCCTTTCATTGTGATTAATGGAGATGTCTGGACTGACTATAACCTGGCTCAGCTCATGACAAAAAAGACACTCAAGTATGCACTGGCACATCTCGTGCTTGTTAATAATCCAAGTCATAACCTGAAAGGTGATTTCGGTATGGATGCTCAAGGCTATCTGACAGACCAGCCCACTCGATACACCTACAGCGGCATTGGCCTCTATTCGCCAGCCCTGTTTGCCAACCAAACGATCCAAAAACGCCCTCTGGCGCCACTGCTCAAACAGGTTATTTCCGAGAAAAAAGTTTGTGGTGAATACTACAGCGGCCACTGGCTCGATGTCGGAACACCGGAACGGCTCGAATACTTAAGGGGCTGTTTGAACCAAAGCCCCAAAAAAGAACCTAAATTTGTATAACGTAACTTTTGTGTCAACCTCAATAGAGAAGCAAACTTACGATGAATACACAGCCACACTATATGATTGATCACTCTGAACCTGACGAACAAAAAACCACAAGCATCCCAGTTAATGGCACCATTCGTTCTCTGGGTGAAAAACAGTGCATCTACTATGAAGGCCAATGGGTACGCTACTATGAGCCCATTCCCGATACACTGGCGTCTAAGAAACAACTCATCGACAACCTGAAAAAGCGGCTTTTTCACCACACTGAAAATGGCATTAACACGCCGGGCTTTCGTTTGGAAATGGCCAGAGAAGCCTACGAAAAACAAACAGACCCAGCCAAAAAACGCGTGAATGGGGCCATGCTTGCCGGCGCCTTATTCAACCGGGCCGCCGATATTTTTACCGCATTAGTGGAACTGGAAGAAAAAGGCATTACCATCAGCACCAATGATGAGTTAATGGTCATGTGCGGTGAATGCTTTGCAGAAGCACTGGAACTCGGCCGCACCGTCAAACACTACAGCGGCGAAGAGGGTATTGACGAACTTTGGGGAGAGCCCTTCAAAGTCTTCACCATGTCCATTCCCGATTATTACGCCAGCCGTTATCTGAAAGTTGCCAAAGCACTTAACAACATTGATGAAATTATCGGAATCCTCATTACTGTTTTTGAGGGCGATACCTCCTTTGAAGGTATCGAAGCGAAGCTGAAACACTTCAAAGGAGCCTCTCACTGTGCGTGTGAGACCATGAAAGTGGATCCGGAGTTCTTCAATATTTGGCCTTTGTTCGTAACCGCAAGCGAGCAAATTTCGGATTTTCAACCACTGACACCGCCCATGCACGACACGAGTAATTACCGGCGGGTACGCGCAGGTTGCCATGTACTCGAAAAAGGACGGCAACTGATTGAATACATTTCGAACGCGCGCGTGCCCATGCCCTTAAGTACAAAGAACTTTGCGGAAGATTGTGACCGTTATAAGCAATGTTGCAAAACAGGCCTGTGGGAAAAGTACTGGCGCCTCTAATTTTTACAAGCAAACGTTTCTTTCACACACCACGATTGAAAGAGGGCATGCCAAAATCATGATAGACTGAACACATTGATCCTGTGTTCACTCTAAAAACAATGACCGATAACCACCCGCCCTCTCTGGCCACCTATGCACGCATCATTATTGTTGCATCGATGGCTGGCATCATCAGCCATTTACTCCGCTCTTCGCTTGGTGTCCTTGGACCTGACCTCATGCAAGAACTTAGCTTCTCTGCCGAGTGGCTGGGCATTATGACAGGGCTGTTTTTTCTTGTCTTCGCACTCAACCAGATTCCACTGGGTATTTTATTAGACCGCTATGGTCCTCGGCGTGTTGTCAGCACATTCTTGCTCTTCACCATTGTAGGCTGTGGCCTTTTTGTTGTGGCCAACTCCGTCTGGATGTTGATTGCAGGACGCGTGATGATGGGCTTAGGGAGCTCGGCGTTAATCATTAGCTCCTTTGTTTTGCTGGCTCGCTGGTTCACACCCGAAAAGTATGCCAATGCCACATCCATTCTCATTGCTCTGGGTAATGCCGGTGGACTGTTAGCGACAGCACCACTGGCTGCACTGGCTGCCTGGTTAAGTTGGCGGGGTGCATTTGCAGTAGTTGCGGTTTTCTGTGCCATCGTTGCCGCCCTGGTCTTCTTTTTTATTCAGGACAACCCACCTGGTAAAAAAGTGAAACCGGTACCCAAGCAAAGCTTATCCGAACAGCTCAAAGGCACTTGGGTGATCATCAAAAATCCAGCGACCAAACACCTTATCGCTATTGCAGCCGTCGCTTACCCGTCTGTGGCTACGATTCTCGCACTGTGGGGAGGGCCTTTCCTCTTCGATGTCTATGGCCTAGATACCCTTGCACGCGGCAATGTTCTGCTGTGCATGGCCATCGCCGCGATTGTTTCTCCCCTTTTTTATGGCTGGCTCAACAATATTATTGGCACACGCGCGATTGCTTTTTTGGGGTCCAGCATCACGGTTGCGGTACTGTTAACGCTGGCATTCGCCCCTAAGATGGATCTATTTTTCATCACAGTCTTAATGACACTGTTAGGCGGCGGTGCAGGATACAATATGCTGGTATTACCCGTTTCCCGATTTTTCTTTCCGGAACACATGACTGGGCGCGCCGTTACAACGGTGAACATTGCCATCGTGGGTGGCGTTGCCATCATGCAAATGCTGACGGGCTTCATCGTGGGCGCCTTTCCAGAAGTCAATGGTTCAACACCGGAAATTGCCTATCGAACAGTCTTCGCTACCTTGGCGATTTTCCTGACTTTGGGCACCTGGTATTTCGCACGACTTGGCCCACTGCCAAACAGCTATATCGATCCTGACAACGATCAACAAAATAACAAGTCATAACCCCATCACTAACCCCTGCGGATTGGTATAACGGGTTGCATGACGATCGGCGTCTTTAATTCCCAGGGCATCTTCGGCTATCAATACGCGCTGCACAGAAGGCGCACCTTCTCCGACGAGAAACACATGTGCATAACTTGACAACCGGGCAATGCGGTAATCTTTGGCCAGGGCATACCCCCCGAATAATTCAGACGCAAATCCCGCTGCCTGCTTCAAGGCCAGTGAAGCAGCGTATTTTGCCTGCGCTGACAAGCGATTGGCAGGCAGGTCATTATCCATCAGCTGTGCCGTGTGGTACGTCATTAACCGTGCGGACTCAATGTTGACTAATGCATCAGCAATCATCCCCTGTGTAAACTGGTAGTTTGCCAGTGGCTTGCCGCGCACCTCGCGTTCTTTTACGTACTGAATAGCCTCATCCAAACACGCTCGGGCAAGCCCGACACTTCGCGCCGCGACTGAGACCCGACCCGCTTGAATGGCATGCATCGCATAGCGAAAACCCTGGCCTTCCTCACCCAAAAGGTTTTCTTTGGGGACTTCAAAGTCATCGAGAAAGATCTCACAACTGCGCAAGGACTGCGACAAGCCCACAAACTCTACGGGGCGAGCCTCCCAACCCGGGTACTTTTTGGGCTCTACAATAAAAGCCGAGACGCCTTTGGCTCCGGCATTCCTATCGGTTTTCGCAAAGAGAATGCCGGTATCCGTCTGATCTGCCAACGTAATAAACATTTTAGAGCCGTTAAGATAGTAAGAGCCTCCCCGGCGTTTGGCGGTCGTGCGCATGTTGCCGAGCGCATCCGATCCGCCGCCTGGCTCAGTCAAAGCCCAGCAACCAATGTGCTGGCCGGACAATAAATCAGGAATATAGCGTTTGATCTGCGCCTCGCTGCCACCCGCATAAATCGTGTAAGGGCACGTCATCCCTTGTGGGTTGTGGCAGAGTGAAAAGCCGATATCCAACCGAGCCAACTCTTCTGCCACAACAGCCATAGCGAGAAACCCCATCTGGCTCCCACCCAGCGACTCGGGAAAAACCGGCCCATACAAGCCCGCCTCTCCGGCCTTCAAAATCAAATCCCGGGGAAACGCGCCTTGCTCTTCATAGCGGGCCATTTCTGGCACAACGGCTGTCTCCATAAAACGGATAACGCTTTCCCGTAAATGATGAATTTCTTCAGGTAAAAATTGATCCATTCCTCTCCCCTCTTACAGTTAATGGACTAATGGTTCTATCAAAAGCATAACCGATTTAGCTGCCAAGCTGTATGAGTTACACTCTGCCTCTCGTCAACCTAGGGAAATGCCATGGAGATCAATCACCGCTACCGGCCGGGAAACACGAACGCACTCATTCTTTTTATCCACGGTCTGGGGTGCGATCACCACGCTTTTGACGAAGCCTGGGAAAGTGAAGCATTACAAGGCTACGCCTTACTTGCACCCGATCTGCCAGGATGTGGCAACAGCCCGCTTCCGAGCGATCAAACACCCACAATGCCTTTTTATGCGGAGGCGCTTGATCAATTACTCTCGGGTTACACCTTTGAGCATCTGCATATCGTCGCACACAGTATGGGCAGCGCCCCGGGGCTCTTATTGACCCAAAAGCCACCACTGAAACTGGCTTCCTTCGTTAATATCGAAGGCAACCTGGTGCCTGAAGATGCCGGGATGCTCAGCCGACGCACCGCAGAAACGGATTTGGAAACCTTCCAAACAAAAAACTATTTAAAACTCATTGCCAGCGCAGCACGTTCGGAGGATCCAGGCACCCGCTATTGGGCCGAACAGCTCAAACGCTGCCCGGCAGAGGTTTATCATGCAAAGAGCTGCTCACTGGTCGAGTGGTCAGACAGTGGCCAACTGCTTAAGATTTTTTCCGCGCTCACTGTACCCAAACTGTACGTGTATGGTGATCGAAGCGTGAACTCAGACGTGCTCAAACAACTGGATGCCATCCCCCAGCACAAAATCCGCGAATGTGGGCATTTTGTGATGAATGAGCAGCCAAAAGCCTTTTATTCGTTGCTTGCTGACTTTCTAAAAAGTACAACCACGGTACAAAACACATGACAAACGAAAACCTCTACCATCTGCTCGAAACCCGCTTCCCCACGGGCACCCAAGCTCTGGCATTGACAAGCCCTGAGAGGCGGTATTCCTACCAAGACATGCAAGTCATCGTGAACCGCTACTGCCAATACATTGCAACAATTGGCCTTCGCCCTGGCGACCGCCTTGCCGTACAAACGGATAAATCACCCGAAGCTGTTTTTTTATACCTTGCCTGTTTAAAGGCCGCCGTTATCTACATTCCGCTGAATATTGCTTATACGGCGACCGAAATGGCTTACTTTATTGAGAATGCTCGCCCATCCTGTCTGGTATGCAGCCCAGACAATCAGACGGCCCTCACACCCATTGCGGAAAAATTAGGGGTCAAAACGATTGAGACCATGGATGCGCAGGGCCAAGGCAGCTGGGCAACACAAGCCAGCAAAATGACAGAGGCCTGCGACACTCAGCCCGTTCATGGTGATGACATCGCCGTTATCCTTTACACGTCCGGCACAACTGGCCGCTCCAAAGGAGCTATGCTCAGCCACGAAAACCTGAAACATAACGCGCAGACGCTGCACACACTTTGGGGGTGGAAACCCGGTGACGTACTGTTGCACGCACTCCCTATCAATCATGCTCATGGCTTGTTTGTCGCCCTTCACTGCTCACTGCTAAACGGCTCGAACATGCTGTTTCTACCGCGATTTGACCCCACAACCGTCATCAAGCTGTTGCCTGAAGCGACTGTAATGATGGGCGTACCCACCTTTTACACGCGTCTGCTGGCTCAGGATGGCTTCAACAAAGCGGTTTGCCGCAATATGCGGCTGTTCATCAGTGGTTCAGCGCCCTTGCTCGAATCCACCTTTGAAGCCTTTGAAGAGCGCACCGGGCATCGCATTCTTGAACGTTACGGGATGACAGAAGCCGGCATGATCACCTCTAACCCGCTGGAAGGAGAACGGGTTGCCGGCAGTGTCGGCTTCCCCTTACCCGGTACCGAGGTCCGCGTGGTGAATGATAGCGGCGTTGCGCTCCCTGACGGGGAGAAAGGCATGTTGCAAATCCGGGGGAAGCATGTTTTCAAAGGTTACTGGCAAATGCCGGAAAAAACCCGTGAAGAATTCACCGAAGATGGTTTCTTTATGACCGGAGACATCGCCACCTGTATTGACAGCCGGATCACCATCGTCGGCAGGGGGAAAGATTTAATCATCAGTGGCGGTTACAACGTTTACCCCAAAGAGGTAGAACAGGTTATTGATGCCATTGAGAATGTGCTGGAGTCTGCGGTGATTGGGCTGCCAGACCCCGACTTTGGGGAGTCAACCACCGCTATTGTTGTGCCAAGTGACCCCTCAGCCCCCCCTACTGATACGGTGATCATTCAGGCAACCAAAGCGGCTCTGGCGAACTACAAGGTCCCCAAACAGGTATTCTTTCTGGACGCATTGCCACGAAACAGCATGGGAAAAGTACAAAAAAATAAACTGCGGGAACAGTTTACATCCGGTCACAGCTAGTATCTCTCAAGATGAGCCCCGGGCATGGCTTTGCATGCCCGGCTCTGCACTTTCTCCCATCCGTTCGCCCGAGACAGACCGGAGATTATTCAAAAACTGACGTGTGGCCGCTTCCCAGGAATAGCACTGGGCGGCAGCCAGTGTTTTCTTCCTGTCCACCTTCAGTGCTCGCATTGCGGCTGAGTACAAGTCTTCATCAAGCGCCCCATTTTCACCTTCGCGTACAACATCCACAGGGCCAGTCACGGGGTAGGCCGCGACAGGAACACCACAGGCCATAGCCTCTAACATCACCAATCCAAAAGTATCTGTCCGGCTGGGGAAAACAAAAACATCTGCCGCCGCTAAATGCCGAACCAGTTCTTGCCCTTTCTTTACCCCAACAAAAATTGCGTTTGGAAACTGTTTTTCCAGGCGCAGCCTGTCCGGCCCATCCCCCACAACATAGAGAGTACCTGGTAGCGGCAAGGATAAAAAAGCTTCAATATTCTTTTCAACCGCCACCCGGCCAAGATACATGAAAACCGGTTTATCTCCGGGCAATTCGGTGTTGTCCTGCGGACGAAACAGGCTGACATCAACGCCTCTGGACCACTTGACCAAATTTGAGAATCTACGATCTTTTAATACTTGCATCTGAGAGTCAGTGCTGACCATGGTGCACACGGCCCGCCGGTGAAACCAACGTAAAAAAGCATAACTGATGCCCAGTGGAACCGGTAGACGTAAACGCAGATATTCCGGGAATTGCGTATGGTACGAGCTACTGAAACACAGCCCGTTTTTCATACAAAATCGCCGAGCTGAAAGACCAAGCGGACCCTCTGTCGCAATATGGATAGTGTCTGGCTGGAAGTCCTTAATCATTTTCGCAAGACGCCGCCCCGGGAAAAGAGCCAGAGGAATGGCGTGATAGCCCGGCATGGGTAAGCTCGGGAATTGATCGGGGCCAATGACGTTGACTTGGTGCCCCCACATCTGGAGGTAGTGCCGAGTTTGTTCCAGTGTACGCACGACGCCGTTCACTTGTGGCCGCCAGGCATCAGAAATAATCAGAACCTTCACTGTATGTCAGCCAAACTGTCAGGCATTACTGGCGATAGCCGATTCTTCGTTGTGCGTGTGCAGTGTGTTGCACTGGTCCGACCAATGAATCACCTCAAGCTTACCGTCAAAGTTTTCGGTTAAGGCGGTGCAACTTTCGACCCAGTCACCATCATTGCAGTACAAAACGCCATCCATGATTTTAATTTCCGGGTGATGGATATGCCCGCAAACCACACCGTCTACTTTTGCTTTACGCGCTTCATTGACGACCGCTTCTTCATAATTGCTGATCACAGCCACGGCATTTTTAACTTTGTGTTTGATATACGCCGAAATCGACCAGTAGGGATAGCCCAGTTTGCGGCGGACATAATTGAAGTAGCGATTGAATTTTAATAGCAGCTCATAAGCAACATCACCGACATGTGCGACAAAGCGGCTGTAACAGACAATACTGTCAAATTCATCCCCATGTAAAATCAACAGGCGTTTGCCTGTCGCAGTTGTAAAAATATCGCGCCTTTTGATTTCGATGTTGCCAAACTCTGTGCCCACGTGATCGCGAATGGGCTCATCGTGGTTACCTGGGATGTAAATGACTTTGGTTCCGTGCTTGGCTTTGCCCAAGATGGTTCGAATGACATCGTTATGGCTCTGCGGCCAATAGAAACCCCGCTTCATCGCCCAGAGATCAATAATATCGCCCACCAGGTAAAGATAGTCGCATTGTGTATTACGAAGAAAGTCGAGGAGATAATCGGCATTGCACCCTCGACTTCCGAGATGAAGATCCGAAATCCAGAGCGTCCGGTACTTGAGCGGTGTCATCATATGTATGTTTTCGCTTTGTCTTTCCATTAGGTAAGATTAGCGAGCAAACATGACAGTACAGCTAAAGCTGAATGAACCTTTTATGACATGGCAGGCCGAATCTGAGGCCCGTTTATTGCGTCAACCGCTGAATAACGTCCTGATATTTTTGCCGTGTTTTTTCAATGACCTCAGCAGGTAGTGAGGGGCCCGGCGGCTTTTTATCCCACGAGAGAGATTCCAGGTAATCGCGCACAAACTGCTTATCAAAACTTGGCGGGGCCTCTCCTGGCACCCAGGCATCGGCAGGCCAAAATCGTGAAGAGTCCGGTGTGAGCACCTCGTCCATGAGCCGCAATTGACCCTTTTCATCCGTACCGAATTCAAATTTCGTGTCTGCGATCAGAATACCGCGTGGGCGCGCATAATCCACGGCAAACCGGTATAAAGCCAGGCTTACCTGCTTAACTTGCTCCGCCAATGCACGGCCTAGCAAGTCCACTGTTTTCTGAAAGTCGATGTTCTCGTCATGGTCGCCAATTGCAGCCTTGCTGGACGGAGTGTACAAAGGTTCTGGCAGCGGATCAGCCAACCGCAAACCGGCGGGTAAATCAATCCCGCAAACCACGCCACTGGCTTGATAATCCTTCCACCCGGAGCCGGCAATAAAACCACGTACAATAGCCTCTACCGGCAGAGGAGTTAAACGCTTGACGAGCATGCTTCGGCCTTTCGCCCAAGCGTATTCATCCGGATCAGGCAAAACCTCTTCCAGTGTTAGGTTCGCAAGATGGTTCGGAATAATATGTTGCGTTTTTTTAAACCAGAACAATGAAATTTCCGTCAGCAAGCGGCCTTTATCCTTAATCGCTGTGGGCAGAATCACATCAAACGCCGAGACCCGGTCCGTGGCAACCATCAAAAAGTGGTTTTCATCCACAGCGTAGAGGCAACGGACTTTGCCCTCTCTCACTAACGGTAACGATTTTATTTTTTGCGCATCAGAAGACATAATTCAAGCCTTAACAACTCATTCAAACGGTTATTCTATCGGTTCACATCACAGGTTCCGAGGCCCACTAGCACTTGGTGAGCCTGGAGCGTAGCTTTCGGGTGAGCCTTTTGTTAAGAAAATTTTTTAGCGTGTGCTCGTAACTTCTTGATAGCCCAATCGTAGTGGCTGGACAAACTGGATACACAATAGCTCCCGAGCGTAGTAGAGCCTGTCCAGTCAAAATACATTTTAGTGAAAAGCTCTTGATTAGAGAACCTTTCCGTTAATTCCATTACAGATCTATGGCTCGCTTTAAACATTGTCTTGGCATCGGCAAGTTTAGTTTTTTGGTGCTTTTTCCAAAGTTCATTATTCATTTCACCGTATGTTTTCCATGTATATGGCTCAGGTAGAAAGTTTGATCTATTTCCTGCCAAGTTAGATCTTATCCAATTCAAAAGCAGCTGATGCCATTCGTAGAGGTGAACCAAGACATCCCTAAGATTTTTGTCTCGCTTCCAGTGAGCTTCTCTCTTGTTCGAATCGTTTGAAAAGTCAAACTCGGCGGTTAATGACTCTTCTGACATCGAGTCAATCACCTGCCACAGCTGGGCAAATTTCATATTTGCGGCTTCTACCATTTCGTCTTTAGTCGCAGGTCTTCCCATTTCTTTCCCTCTTTAATATCAGCACACATTTGCGTATCCGACAGGCCTATAATTTTGGTAGACTCTAAAAACTTAAGTTTTACTCTAGAGTCACCTTTCACGTACTCTAAGGCTTTATACCCACTAAATAATTACAATTGCTATGGAGAAATGATATGGCTGTGATTAACCCACCAGGGATTCCCATTGAACGCGGGAAAATTCATGAGTTTGCCAACTCAATTGAATGCGATGAACCTCTTTACCATGATGAAATTGCGGCAAAAGAAGCGGGCTTACCTTCCGTTGTCATGCCACCAACATACTCTACGGTAGAAAATTTTTTCCCCGCAGCGGGACAAAAAAACAAAGTAGAACTGCTTGGACTAGACCTGCGCTTTGTCTTACATGGCGCACAAGAATGGACCATTGAACGTCCGATCTTTGCAGGTGAACACCTGACAATTGAACACGAAGAGCCCGTTGGCTACACCAAAAAAGGCAAACGTGGTGGCGAAATGCAGTTTTATGACATGGGCATTAACTACAAAGATAAAGATGGCAATGTTGTCATGCATGTCAAAAGCACTGTGATTCAAACAGGAGGTGTCGTCAAATGAGCAAAGTAGCGATTAGTTCTGTTAAAGAAGGCGACGAATACAGCTTCACCGTAAACGACTTTAACCGCACACAGTTTGTGAAATACGCAGGTGGTGGTGGTGACTTCAACCCCATCCATCACGACCAGACCTTTGCGGAGAAAGCAGGCCTGGAAACGGTCTTCGGCATGGGGCTACTGACCGCCGGTATTTTAAGCCGCGTGCCCGTGGAATGGTTTGGGCCGACCACAGTCCACAAGTACAACGTACAGTTCCGCGAACGTCTCTGGCCGGGTGATAATGTTGAATTCAAAGGCGTTGTCGCCAAAACGTATGAAAAAGATGGTGTTGCCTATGCTGACTTGACGCTGTCTGCCACGAATCAGGATGGCAAACCGCTTATCCTCAGCACGGCAACTGTTCGCGATCAATAGCTGCCGACCAGCGGGGTGTGAGCCACATCCACCCCGCTGACTTTGTCTCAGTCAGTCAATCCAATCGCCGCTGACTGGCTGAATTCCCGAATCCATCAGTCTTTTTAAATCCTCTGGCCGATCCAAGTCCCACGTTTCAGACAATTCATCCCAGCGCCACCTTAAAACCTGTAACCGGCTTCTTGTTTGCGCCATAACACGTTGTGTTCCCCACGCGATCTTCCAGAAAAGATAAGGGTGCACTTGCCTTAAGCCAATCAGGGTATAGCCGCCGTCCATTGCCGGGACAAACACGGCAGGCACGCGGTCCAACGACTGAATCGCAGACTGAAATGTTGCTTTGCTTAAGGCCGGGCAATCCGATCCAACAAGGATCACTTTACGATGAACGTTCAGCCCCTGTTGGAAAGCAAAATGCATACGCCCCCCCAAGTCAAAACCCTTCTGGCGATAAAAAGCAGCCTGATAGCGTTGTGCCAAGCATACAAAAAACGGCTCCCGGCGTTCGCCTTCTCCCCATATTTCCACATGTGCATGGGATACCTCGCTGGCTGTCTTTAATGTTTTTTCCAGTAATTGGGTATGCAATCTGGCCGCCTGCGTGGGCGAAATAGCTTCAAATAAACGGGTTTTTACCCGCCCCGCCTCGGGCTTTTTCCCAAAAACAATGATTTTTGCGCCTTTTAATCGGCAGTTCATCGGGTATTCCGGTAGCGTTGAGCTAACTGATGCGGGTCAGCGCCGAGATAGAACGCCAAGCGGAGACGCCACATCAGCCAGACGGTCTTGAAGATACCGTTCTGCTCCCAACGTCGGCTGGATGTCACCAAACGTTGTGATAAACACACGGGACGAGAGTGTGCCTTGGCCTGCTTTGAAAATTGAATGTCTTCCATCAGAGGCATGAGCGGAAACCCACCGATTTGCTCAAAAAATGTCCGCATAACAAAGATGCCCTGATCTCCCGTCGCAATGCCACTCAGACGAGAGCGAAAATTTATCATGGTTTCAATGACCCTCAGCGGGCTATGGCTCCCAGATAAGCGGACATCAAAACGTCCCCAAGGTCGCCCTGTTTTTGTGACGGCCCCTTCGATTACGGCAGCACAATCTATAGGTGCTAGTGTATCGGCATGTAAAAAACACAAAATATCGCCCTGGCTGGCGGTTGCGCCCCTGTTCATTTGCACAGATCGGCCCGCCGCTGACTGGATAATATGGTCAACGTACTCTCGGGCTAACGGAATTGTTTGATCCTGGCTGCCCCCATCGACGAGTACAATTTCATGCCCGTTTGCCCGCTCAGCTTGCAAGCAGTCCAGGGTTTTCTGAATCACGGTCTCTTCATTCAAGGTGGGGATGATGAAACTCACCGTCATGATGATTCACTCATCTGCTGCGCTTATACCAAGACGATTGCCTTCTGAGTCTCTGATAATGGCATAGTGACCCGCACCTCCCGGTATGGCCACAGCAGCAGCCAACACTTCGCCACCATATTCGTTAACTCGCTCCAGCAGGGGCGCCAATGCCAACCCTGGATTGAGGAAAATCAATGGCCCCCGTTCAGATGGTATGTAGCCTTCCGCACAGATAATCGCACCCTGAGCTTGTGGCAGACCAAAGGTTAATAAGCCCACGAAATGCGAATCAATTTGTTGTGTGGGTATCGTGCATTCAAACACACGGCTGTAAAAATATTTGGCACGGGAGAATATTTCCACGGGAATTTCAAACCAGGCTACGCCCGTCGTGTTTATTTGCATTCTTTCCTGCCTGTTAACTCAACGCGCCGCCACAGCTCGACCCCTGGCCTGCCGTACACCCATAGCAATGGTCCGCTGTGGCAATCGGCAACCCGTACAGCTTCGCCTCAATTAATTCTTTAATGTGCCTGCGCTTAAGTGCATTACCCGACAGAGGCATGTTTAACATTTGATTAAAATCGCAATCATAGACATATCCATTGTAATCCACACTGATCGTCGTACGGCACATGACTTCTTCGAGATTATCGTCATTGTGAGACGATTTCAGCAGGGACATGTAGTCTTCAAACTGGCCGCGGGAAACCAGTGTGCTGCCAAAACGCTGAATCGGCAGGTTAGCCAGCACCAGCAGGGAGTTAAATGTGACATCAAAATGCTCTGACAGATGGCTTTTATAATCGGCCTCCAGACCTGTTTGACCGGGAGGCAGCACCGGCCCTTGAGGGTTATAAACCAAATCCAGTACAAGCCCGGAACCCGCTTTACCGTAGCCTAACTGATTCAATTTTTGTAGCCCACGGATGCTCGGCCAATACACATTTTTACCTCGTTGCGCTTTTACATTTTCTTCCAAATAGCAGGGAAGCGATGCAACGATGTGGATGCGATTTTCGGCCAAAAACTCAGCCAATGCTTCTTGTCCAGGCTCTTCGAGCACTGTCAGATTACAGCGGTCGATAATGTGCATACCGAGGTTTTTCCCGGCCTCCACCAAGTAGTAAAACTGCGAGTTCAACTCGGGCGCTCCTCCGGTTAAATCGAGCGTTTTTACACCGCTGGCTTGCATAAACTCGATCACTTGATCGGCCGTTTTCCGGTCCATCATTTCTGTGCGTTTAGGTCCTGCATTGACGTGGCAATGCAAGCATGACAGGTTGCAGTAATAACCAAGATTGACCTGTATGACTTCTAAATGTGATCGTTTGATCGGAGGAAAATCAGAGACTTTGAGTAACGGGTAGGTATCATGCATAAATGCTCCAGTACAGCTGGGATGTTTATTGATTTTTCTATGGAGACTCAGACCAGCTGAAAAAGTTCCTTTTTAACGAGGTGGGAAGGTAGCAACGCTGTGCGATCAAGCGGGTTCGCTTTCAGCCGTGAGGGGATGGGGCAAGCCTAAGCGGTACCCTTGCCCATAATTGATGCCGATTTCCAGCAGCGCTTTTATGATTGGCTCACTACTGACATATTCAGCAATGGTTTTGACGCCCAAGGTGCATGCTACCGAGTGAATGGCTTCCACCACAGAGCGATCCACTGCACTGTGTGTGATCGACTGTACTAAACGGCCATCAATTTTGATGTAATCGACCGGTAATTTTTTCAATGTGCCAAATGAGGAAAAACCCGTGCCGAAACCGTCCAGAGCAACCCGACAACCCAACTGTTTTAGCTCTGTGAGAAAAGGCAGAACAGAAGCCATATTACGAACAACGACCGTTTCATCGATTTCAAAGCAAATTTTGCTCGCAGGAACTTGATATTTATTCAGGTGTTGATGAATAAAACTGGGAAGTGTTTTATCGCTCACGACAGTTCCGGAAAGGTTAATCGACAAGCTACTGACCGGCCTTTTATGCATCATCACCTCATTGAAATGATGAAATGCCTTGTCAATCACCCAGCGATCAATTTTTGTCATCACCCCGTATCGCTCAGCAGCAGGAATGAAGGACCCTGGAGGCAAGAGTTTGCCATCGTTACGGGGGCTCAACCGAAGCAGTATTTCGTAGAGCTCCACTCGGTTGTTTTTTTCAGGCAATGACTTAATCGGTTGGCAGTACAATTCAAACCGGTTGTCTCTTAACGCCCGGTTGAGGTCAGAAACTTTTTGGTTCTCTGTCAGCCTCACTTTCCCCACCGGCTCGTCAGGGGTGTAAATTTGCAAGCGGTTGCGGCCTTTATCCTTTGCCTGGTAACAAGCTATATCGGCCTGGTGAATCAAGGTTTCTGTATCTTTTGCCAACACGTCAATAGTAACCAGCCCAATACTGCAACCCACTTCAAACGAATAATTTTCCCACGTGAAGCGAAAGTCACTGACGGTTTCAATTAAGCCCTGCGCCAGACGAGTCGCGCGATCAGGGGGGCAGTGCTCCAGCAATAACGCAAACTCATCCCCCCCGATCCGGGCCAAGGTATCCCGTCCACGGACCTGTCCTGACAAAAGCGCCGTAAGCTGGCGCAAGAGTTCGTCACCGGCCAAGTGCCCCACAGTGTCATTGACAAGCTTGAAGCGATCCAGATCAATGTAACATAAGGCATGCTCATACCCCCGCTCACGGGCACCGGTGATGGCGACTTGCAACCGCTGTTCGAATTCCTCACGATTTACCAGGCCCGTTAAAGAATCATGAGTGGCCTGATAAGCAATTTTATTAGCGATCGCATTCCACTCAGTGACATCTGAAAAGAGCAACACAACGCCGCGCAATGAACCCTGGCTATCCAACATGGGAGAAGCTGTTTGCTGAATCGCGTATTCTTTCCCTTCCCGATTCAGCAAGATAACGGTGCCACAATTAATCTCTTTTCTTTGCGAAAGGCACGCCATGACCGGGCTGTCAATTTTTGCACCGCCAGGCTCTGCTGACAGGTGCATCACCTCATCAATCGCATGTTCGCTGACTTGATCAGCCAATACTGACAACAACCTTTCTGCCACCGGATTAATGTATTGGATCTGCCCGCGTGTATCGGTGGCAATAATCCCGCTACTGACCGCCTGGCACATCAACTGAAAGCGCTCTTTCTCTAACGCCAGGATATCCCGCTCCTGAAGTGTCGCATCTTCATTGTTCAAACAAAGCAGGAGACAATACTGCTTTCCCTCTTTTATTCTCACCGCAGTCATGCCAACCTTAAGCCGTTGATGGCTCTCGGTATTCAAGCACTCGACAACTCGCCGGCCTGAGCAGCCTCTACGAATGGCAGTCACCAGCATTGACGCTACCGACGACTGCGCGTCTTCCGGGAAAAATGATTGAAATTGGCGCGCTTTTATTTGCGCAATCTCCAGGCCCAGCACCTGGGTTGCACTTGGACTCGCACAGAGTACCCGGTCGGATGCCGAATCTACCAACAAATAAACATCGCTGGCACAGCCAAACATTTGATCAAAAATGAGGTCCACCTGATCCGACCCACACAGAAGCTTATCTGTCATGGCCCAGACGCAACCACTCTGATTTTACGCCACAGAAGTGGGCGCTTTGGCAATGAATGGAAGCAATAGATGCTCTCGACACTGTGAAACTGGCAACACACTTCATTTCCCAACACAAATTTTCACCTCTTCAGTCAAAAAAGCCGAATGATCAGGTGCCCACCGTCCATGCTAGACCAGCCTATATTATTGTTTTTCAAGTAACTGACCGCTCAATTCTACACTATTCTAATAATAGACAACTATTATCGATAATTGGAAAACATATAAGCATCTGCTATCTGACACATGAAAACGTTTATCCTGATAAAATGCACGTTTGTACTTTTTTAATCATCACGGTGGAGTGATCTATGGCGCTTTGGTCAAAACTGGCCACCACCCATTAACTTAATATGCCACGATAACAACAGACAAAACTCATTAACCTATGCATTTAACCGCTCAAGCATTTCGCGCCTGGCGCAATAAACGTATCACCTTACTGGGCATGTCGGGTGTCGGCAAAACCCACCTATCCACCCAACTCAGATCGTATAACTGGTTCCATTACTCAGGTGATTACCGGATAGGTACCCGCTATCTTGACGAGGCGATTCTCGACTTAATCAAACAACAAGCAATGAAAACGCCTTTTTTAAAGCAACTGCTGCGCAATGACTGGATTTATATCCGCAACAACATTCGAGTAGATGACCTTGGCCCTGTGCTGAGCTTTGTAGGCAAACTGGGTAACCCTGAAAAAGGGGGTGTTGAATTGAGTGAATTCATGAGTCGGCAGGCCCAATACCGCTGCGCTGAAATTGAATCCATGCGAGATGTACCCGCATTTATAGAAAAGGCACAAACGGTGTACGGCTATCAACATTTTGTCAACGATGTTGGCGGCAGCCTGTGTGAACTGGATGAACCGGGCATCATTGAGTTACTAGCAAAACACACATTGATTATCTATATCAAAACCACGGGGCCTCAAGAAGAGGAGGTTTTAATCCAGCGTGCTCAGTCAGACCCTAAACCGCTGTACTACCGCCCTGCCTTTTTACAGGAGTATTTATCACACTATTTAAATGAAAAGGGGCTCCTGTACGCTGCGGAGATGGACCCTGATGACTTCACCCGCTGGATCTTCCCGCACCTGTTCCGGTCCCGGTTACCTCGCTACGAAGCGATCACTCAGGCTTATGGCTATACCGTCACATCACGCGACATAGCGACTTTACGGGACGAGCAAGACTTTTTACAACTGGTTGAAGCCGCCCTGGAAAACCCGGAAGGAAAGCAAGATGCCCCTGGTCGCACATAACGCACTGCCCACGTTTGAAAAGCTTCATAAAGAAGGCCAAACCGTCCTCTCTGTCGACAAAGCACTCAATCAAGACATCCGGGACCTGCACATTGGCCTGCTCAACATCATGCCAGACACCGCCTTGGCCGCTACAGAGCGCCAATTCATGCGCCTTATTGGAAAAAGCAACCCCATTGCCCAGTTTTATGTCCACTTATTCACACTGCCTGAACTCAAACGCAGTGAGGACGCTCAGCAGCACATTGATGCCTACTACGAATCTTTTGAAGACATTCAGTCCCGAGGACTGGACTCACTGATTATCACCGGGGCCGCACCACAAAGCGAATCATTACCCAATGAGCCTTTCTGGTCGCCACTGTTCGAAGTCATTGACTGGGCGCACGAAAATGTCACATCAACACTTTGCTCATGCCTGACCACGCACGCCATACTTCAGGGGCGCTACCAACAGATGCGCAAGCCCCTGGTTCAAAAAGCCTGGGGCGTCTTCCCTCACTGGGTCACCAACAAGGAACACCCACTGGTCAGTGATATCAACACTCACTTCGACGTACCGCACTCCCGGTGGAACGCGGTCACGCGCAGCCAGTTCGATGCTGCTGGCCTGCATACGCTTGTCGAAAGTGAAACAGGTGTACACCTTGCCACCAGCCCCGACGGGATCCGTACGGTCTTCTTCCAAGGGCACCCCGAATACGATACGATCTCTTTATTGAAAGAGTACAAGCGCGAAGCACAGCGCTATGCCCGTGGCGAGGTAGAAATGCCTCCCGCGTTTCCGGAGCACTATTTCAAGACACAGGAAAAAGCAATATTAACGGAATACATCGGCCGGCTGACAGACGCCCGACACGACAAACACAAGGCAATACCTGATTTTCCTGAAACCAAAATTGCCAAGCGATTACAAAACACATGGACGGATACAGCCACCGCTGTGATTGGCAACTGGATGGGCTGCGTCTACCAACTGACCCACCGTGAACGGAAAAAACCTTTTATGGACGGCATCAACCCCAATAACCCACTCAAGCTGCCATTTGTGGCCGAATAACATCATGGGATATACAATGCGAACACAGCCTACTCTTCTTGCGCTGATCATGGCGCTTTTCATCCCTCTTGCCTGTGACGCTCAACTCACTCCCCTGGAGACCAGCCAACACTTTTGGCGCGCCATTGAGCAACGTGATATGGCCACACTCAAACTTTATGTAATGTCGCCTGGAACACTGAGCGATGAACCACAAAAACTGGCTGTTTCAGACATCACATTTGGCAAAATTGTTATCGACGGAGATGCCGCGACCGTAGAAACCATGCTCACAATCCAGGACGACACCGCCTTTCGCACCCAGCTGGAAACCCAGCTTCAAAAAACAGAAGGCGCCTGGAAAGTCGATTATGATCGAACGATCAATAAACTTGCCCAAATGGACTCCAAAGAAAAAATGCTCGGCAACATCAAGGAGCTTGGAAAAATATTGAGCGACAGCATCGACAGCTCGGTCCAGGAACTTCACAAGCAGTGGCCAGAACTCAAACGACAACTCGAAGAACTGGAAGAAAAAACCAAGGCAAAACTCCCTGAGCTTGAACAGAAACTTGATGAAATCCGTAAAAAAATTGAAGAAGGCTTTAAAAACCAGGAAGAAAAACCCGAAGGGCTATCCATTTAATACCTCATTGCTCATCACCACCCATGCTAACGCCGCCTCACTCAAACGATTAAAAGCGAAGGCGTTAAAAGCTCCCCTGTAAAAACTCCTTTGACAACAATCATCTAAGTACCTTATTCGCTTAATTTGCTATAGTTACCTGTTGGGTCAATCATTCTTATACAGGATTGACCGCTCATTGAAATGAAAGAACGTTCACCATTAGTTAACGGGGACATCTAATTGAGACGCACAGAGAAAACCTTACTGGAGCAAATGCAGATCAGCGACGTGGAAATTGCACGGCGTATGGAGTTGTTAAATCTCGATAAAAACGCACTCGACCTGTTGTGTGGCCAGCAACGTCTTGTTGAAGAAAATATTGATGCCATCGTCGAAGAGTTTTACAAAAGACAAACAGAAATTGACGAAATTGCACTACTCATCGGTGATGCCGACACATTAAGACGCTTACGCAACGCTCAACGTCAGTATGTCATCGACCTCTTCTCAGGGAACTGCAACAGCGAATATGTTAACAATCGCCTACGTATTGGAATGGTTCATAAGCGTATTGGGGTGGAGCCCAAACTTTACCTGTCCGCAGTCAAAACACTAAAAGAACTGGTCCTGAGGGTCTTAAAAGAAAATATCGAAAAAGAAACATTCCTAAAAGTCGCTGATGCACTGGACAAACTCCTTTACTTTGACACCACACTTGTCTTTGACACTTACATTGACAGCCTGGTTGGGGAAATAGAGACCGCCAAAAAAAGAACCGAAGAATATGCCAAAAGCCTGGAAGACAAAGTAGCAGAAAGAACGAAGCAGCTCGAGGAGCAGGCCAAACTTGACCCATTGACCAATTTATATAATCAACGCGCAATGCAAGATGCCTTCAAACGGGAATTGGCCACGGCAAAGCGACGGAGAAGTAAACTTTCACTGATCTATCTTGATATTGATTGCTTCAAAAAAATCAATGACGAATACGGTCATATCAGAGGCGATGAAGTCCTCAAACACCTCGGTAAAACGCTACTCAACACCATTCGTGAAATGGATATTCCCTGCCGATACGGAGGCGATGAGTTTTGCATCATATTGCCAGACTGTACCATTGAAAATGCGCAGGAAGTTTCCAATCGAATCATCCATTCATTTTCTGAAAAATACCCGGAATTTTCGCTCAGCATCGGCATTGCTGAGACGGGATCGGAAGAATACAGTGATGAAAATACACTGATAAAGTCGGCCGATAAGAAAATGTACCTGGCCAAAAAACAAACCGGCTCCTATATCTGCCACTAATACCTGCACGGCGCAATAAAATAGCGAAGCCTCCCACCTGCCGTTGGTTCCCCAATCTCGACAAAACAGAACGGGGTCACGCTGATCATTGCCCATTCACGGGTACGTTTGATTTATTGACATCCCTACCCCTATCCAGCAGCTTACTTTCAAAACAAATAAAACGCATGGCCTTAATCTCACCTCACCACGAAACCGGCCATTACAGACATATTGCCTCCGCCGAGTTAAGATTTGGGGGCCTAGAGAGCCAACTGCGTACACTCTGCCACGAACCGAGTGTGCATTATTTTGACTCGAACACTGTTATTTTCTCAAGCAAAGTAGATAGTATTCATCTGGACCAAACGGAACACTCCCAGCTTGGAGAGCGATGGCAAACGCTGCGCTTGAAAAAGAGCTGGTTTAATACCCACGGAACAGACACATACAACAGGAGCTTGTTATGGAACTCGGCGCTTTTTCAATCAGTCTGGCGGTAAAAGATCTTAATACATCAAAACAATTTTACGAAAAACTGGGGTTTACTGTTTTTGGTGGAGACCCTACACAAAACTGGCTCATTTTAAAAAATGGCGACCATACGATTGGACTCTTCCAAGGCATGTTTGAAGAAAACATCCTCACCTTCAATCCTGGATGGGACAGTCACGCCCAACCTCTGAATACATTTACCGATGTTCGCGAACTGCAACGTCAGCTCAAAGCACAAGGCATAACCTTTGCGACCGAGGCCGATGAAAATACCACAGGCCCCGCCAGCTTTGTCATTGCCGACCCCGACGGCAACACGATCCTGGTGGACCAACACCGCTAGCAAATACGCGCACATCCTTTGATCACATGACACCGGCCATACAGCTCCTCAAACAACGTCGTATTGAACACCGGGTACACCGGTATACGCATGCCCCCATGAGCCATGCATATGGCCTCGAAGCTGCTGAAAAACTCGGCATTCCCACAACGCGCGTTTTCAAAACCCTGGTTGTACAGCTGGACAAGCAAGCATTCGCTGTGGGAGTCATCCCTGTTTCGACCACGCTCAGCATGAAAGCCATCGCAAAAGCCGCAGGCGCTAAAAAAGCCAACATGGCACTTCCCATCGACGTCGAACGGACAACCGGTTATGTCTTGGGGGGCGTCAGCCCACTGGGGCAAAAAAAACGTTTAGCGACACTGATTGACCGCTCCGCGCAAACGCTCGAAACTCTCTATATCAGCGCGGGACGGCGCGGGCTCGAAATTGAACTTAAGCCAGATGATTTACAAAAGCTTGTGGATGGAACCTTCACAAGCCTCTGCGCCTAAATTAAACAGGAAACCACCAAACTATACGCCGATTTAATCATCGCGCAGCGAAAGCTCCATGAAGTAACAGCGATCGGTTAAGTTGGTCGTCACTTTAAATCCCAGCCGCCTCGCCAGCTTGACCATTTTGCTATTACCGTAGAGGGTCTCACCAATCACCCGCTTTTTGCCACTTTCCCGGCAGTAACGAATGACTTTTTCCATCAACGTACGGCCCAACTGCTGGCCCTTTTGATCGCGCCGAATGATGATCGCAAACTCAGCATCCTGGTTGTCAGCACTGTTCACGACTCGCACGACACCCAGAATTTCTGGCTCACCCTCGTCGGTTTCGCCAACCGCGATAATCGCCATCTCACGGTCGTAGTCAATTTGTGTAAAGTGGGCCATATCTTCGTGATTCAATGCCCTCACGACACGAAAAAACCGCAGATAAATATCTTCTGGATCCAGACGATTGAAGAATGCCTGGTGCATGGGCTCGTCATCCGGACGGATCGGACGGAGCAAAACCGACCGGCCATTGGGCAGTGTGATACGCTCTTCCAAATCCGCAGGATACGGGCGGATCGCCAAACGCTCCTCACCCGTTTTTGCTGTATCTTGCACCCAAATACGCGCCCCCACTACCACAGCGCCTGCGTCATCGACCACCAGCGGGTTAATATCCAGCGCGGTGACGCGAGGCAGCCCCACAACCAGCTTCGATAAGTTGAACAAAACCTGATCGAGAGCTTCCAGATTCACCGCCGGGTGCTGGCTGTCGCCCCGTAAAATCCGGTACATACGTGTTTGTCTCATTAAGTCGCGCGCCAGCTTTAAATTCAAAGGTGGCAAGGCAACCGCGATATCCGTTGCGACATCAGCGGCCAACCCACCTTGTCCAAACAAGATCACTGGCCCAAAGGCTGGGTCTTGCCGCACACCCATCACCAGTTCCAGTGCGTCCGGCCTGCGCACCATCTTTTGCACGGTATAACTGCTGATCACCGCGTCGGGAGCCTGTGCAACCACACGCTGTTCGATAGACTCAAAGGCTTGTTTCAAGCCCTTCTCACCCTCAACGTTCAGTGCAATACCACCCACCCCGGTACGACTGTCAAAGCCTTCGATATTCGCTTTCACTGCGACGGGATACGTCATAACCCGGGCAGCTTCGCAACCCGCTTCAACCGTCGGCACACAACGCGTTGGTACAACCGGTAAGCCAAAAGCCGCCAATACACGGTGAGACGCCTCTTCATCCAACTGGTCTCGCCCGGCATCTAATGCTTGCTGAATCACTTGGTGGGCCTTTTTTTCATCCGGCGTGATACGCTGCTTGTTACTTGGCGGTGTTTCCATCAAGACTTTTTGTGTCCTGCGGTAAGCTACCCGGTGCAAAAAGGCACGTACGGCTTTAAAGGGCGTGTCATAAAAAGGGATGCTATGGCGGTGGAAAACATCCCGCGCTTCGTAAATAGAATCCCCACCCATCCAGCACGTTAGCACTGGCTTCTTGGCGTGTTTGATGGTGTCACTCAGCGCCAGGGCAATATCCGTACTGGAAATACCCGCCATGGGAACATGTAACACCAGCACAGTGTCTACACCAGCATCTTCCAGCAGGGCCTCACAGGCTCGTACATAGTGCTTTGCAGTCGCCACGCCGGTGATATCCACCGGGTTCTGATGGCGCCCGGTGCGCGGAATCAGCTGATCCAAGCGCGCAATGGTCTCGGGCTCCAGGGCAGCCAGGCGTCCGCCCCGGTCCACCAGAGTGTCTGTCGCCATCACTGCCGGGCCACCACCATTGCTGAGAATGGCCAACCGCTGGCCGTTGATGGGCTTGGACCAGGTTAACGTCTCTGTCGCATCAAACAATTCACTCAATGAATACACACGCAACATCCCCGCCCGAGTGATAGCGGCATTGGCCACCTGCTCGCTATCCAGCGTCAATGACCCGGCAGCCTGAACATTGGCTTCCCGCCCGGCCTTGATGATCAGCACAGTTTTATTGCGGGATGCGGCCCGTGCGGCAGACATAAATTTGCGCGCATGCCCAAACGACTCCACATACAGCAGAATATTTCGTGTCTGGTAGTCATTAACCAGATAATCCAGCACATCGGCCACATCGATATCCACGCTGTCACCCAACGACACCACGTGAGAAAAGCCGACCTTGTTGGCATGGCCCCAATCCAAAATGGCACTGCATAAAGCACTGGATTGAGAAACAAATGCCAGCTTGCCTGGCGCCACCTTCGATAAATGCGCCGCACTGGCATTTAAACCGGTGCGAGGAGAAATAAACCCCAAACTGTTCGGTCCCAAAATACGAATGCCTTGGCTGCGCGCCAACGCCTGCACTTCATCCTGCAAGACATTTTTATCTCCCCGGACGCGAAACCCATCACTGAGGATGACCGCCGCCTGGCAGCCTGCGCGACTGAGTGCCTGCAGTAAATCGGGTACTGTCTTCGCCGGGGTACAAATCATCGCCAGCTCGGGTACCTCGGGCATGTCAGCCACTGAGGGAACAGCAGAAACGCCTTCAATCTGTTTATGATGGGGGTTGACCGGCGTGAGCACGCCGCTGAAATCACTTTGCAAAAGGTTCTTAAAAACAATATTCCCCAGTGATCGCGAGCGGTTAGACGCACCAATCACCGCAATCGACCGGGGCTTAAACACACGGTCAAAATGTCGGATACTCATCGCTCACCCCCTGTTGCGACTACCGTGCAGGCCAAGGCCAGCCGCGGCAGCGGCTGAGTACCTTGAAACACCATCGATGATGGTTGTGAGACACATGATATAAAACCCATAGCCAATGCACAACGCGCAAGACAACAGCGAGAGTCAGGGAAACTCGGCCGAGCCTAAAACGTATTTTAAAGCCGCATAAAGCACCGCGAATGGGCTTTATCAACGCAACAGATCGGTTTTGGGATATTGGTTAAAAAATTGAGCCCGTCATTGCAAAATTCCTCGGGTCATACGCTATTGCAAAACCTATACACTCGCCAAATGGCCTCGGCCTGTTTATTCTCTCTGTTCTTAAAGCACTCAAAGGAAGATTGATGAAATTACCTGGCTTACGCCTATTTTTTCTACTGAGCTTGTTGCTGCTTACAGGTTGTGCCAACAGTAGTGATGTTCGGGATGCATTTTTCGCCCAAAAAAGTGATGTTCAGGTCCAGGGCACGGGTACGGTCGTTAAACGGCTACCGGATGATAACCACGGCTCGCGACATCAGCGGTTTATTCTTCGCATTCATCCAGATTTGACGGTTTTAATCGCCCACAATATTGATCTCGCACCCCGTATTCCGGATTTACGCGTGGGCGATGAGGTTCTGTTTTATGGTGAGTACGAGTGGAATGCCAAAGGCGGCGTTGTCCACTGGACGCATCGGGACCCTAAAAACAAACATCCGCATGGCTGGCTGCGACATCACGGGACGCAGTACGATTAATGATCGGCCAGGCTTATTTTGTCATTGACCTATTGAGCCACCGTCAATGCCATAAATACCCTTTTTGGGAGCTGTAATCGCGTAATAACCCACTTGGAAACTGGTATTTTTTTTGAAACCAGCTATACACTTTTTAAGTGCGACTGTTTTTATGCCCTAACCCGAGATAGCGGGAAAACTAATGGGACTTTATAAAGGATTTCAGCATCCTACAAAGGAGACATGTGAATGCAAAAACCCAATATTCCCAAGGATGAGCAATTCAGGCTTCAAACACTGCATTCGCTGAGCATTCTAGATACGCCCGCTGAAAACCGTTTTGACTGCATCACACGCATGGCTAAACGCTTGTTTAATGTGCCTATCGCGCTCGTCAGCCTGGTGGATGAAAACCGCCAGTGGTTTAAATCAAGTATTGGGCTCGAAGCCTCCGAAACACCTCGGGATATCTCTTTTTGTGGGCACGCTATTTTGAGTAAAGGTATTTTTATCGTTCCTAATGCCTTGGAAGATGAACGCTTTTCTGATAACCCTTTAGTGCTTAAAGATCCCTACATCCGCTTTTATGCAGGCTACCCGTTAAAAGCGCTCAATGGCCAGCAGTTGGGAACGCTGTGCCTGATTGACCGAAAGCCGAGAACCTTGGATGACGGAGACCTTGCTACACTAAAAGACCTAGCTTCAACCGTCGAACGAGAGCTGGCCGCCATTGAGCTGGCCACAGTGGATGAATTAACGCGAGTCTCCAATCGGCGAGGGTTCTCTCTACTGGCAAGTCACTGCCTGCGGCTTTGCACCCGCCAAAAATTGCCTGCTTCCTTGGTCTACTTTGATCTTGACAACTTTAAACCGATCAATGACCGGTTCGGGCACGCAGAAGGCGACAAAGCCCTGGTTGCCTTTGCTGATCAATTGAAAGGCGCCTGCCGGGATTCGGATATCCCTGTACGCTTAGGTGGCGATGAATTTGCCTTGCTGTTAATCAATACAACTCTGGACATCGCCGAAGGTTTTATCAGTCGCTTCAAAGAGTCAGTAGACACCTACAACGAATCCGTCAATCGTGGATACGATATTCTTTTTTCACATGGCATCGTCGCGTTTGATCATCAAAAACCCTCAACCATCCAGGAAATGCTCACAGAAGGTGATGCAGAAATGTATCGACGGAAACAATTGAGAAAAAACCATTCGACGTGTGAGTCAACACAACCTGGCAATAAAGCCAGCGCTCATCATATACAGCCCTTTATCTAAGCCTCTGGCCAATACTGTACACAACACCCGGCACACTCAAAAAGAAGGCCTCCCAAAGCGACACTGACAGAGTGCTGTCAGATCACACCCTCATACTTGTGCTTTCAATATGAATGAGGAGTACAGCATGATCTTACGTGGAACAACAGCTGATTTTAGAGGTGTTGAACTTGCTTTTTTTCGTCTGAAAAACGACGTGAGCGAAGCGCAGCTACTCGCCTTTTCTGAACGAGTAGATAATATGTTCCTAGCGAATCAGGAGGGGCTATTGGCCCGCTTCTTGTTGCGAGGGAACGCCGGCCATTATGCAGACGTAACCTTTGCAACAACACAAACCAGGGCTGAAGAAATCTGCCAATTATGGCTGAGTCATGTGGCAGCAAAAGCATACTTGACATTGCTGGATGAGTGCTCTGTGGATATGTCTTTTTGGACCAGAATCGGTTAACGCTGTCCGACAAAATATGATCGGGCTCTGGTGGTGGCCCGACCATGACGGCGCTGAAAACAACGGACCTCTTCCGCTGACGCGTTACCACCATTCGCACAGCACTGCTGCGTCACAGCCGAGCAGGCAGGTGGTATTTCTCTATGATCCTCATCACGCTTGAAAGCACATAAAAACTACTTCATGCTGTTCGCACATAATGATAAAAACCGTGTGAGCAAAATGGATAAAAACACACTCAAAGCGGTGTTGTTATTGGTTATCGCTACCATGTGCTGGGGAGGGAATATCACTCTGGGCCGAGCCATCAGCGCCGATGTACCGCCCTTTGGACTTACCTTTTGGCGCTGGACAATCGTAACTACTCTGTTGATCGCATTCAATTTTGCTCTCTTTCGCCGCCAGCGGCACCTTTTACGAGCGCATTGGAAGCTGATTGCCCTGGTCGCGCTGACGGGCGTGTGCATCTACCCCGCCTTTCAGTTTTATGCGTTGCGAAATACTTCGGCCATTAATGCCGCACTCTTTGTCGCCATTTCACCCGTGATTGTGCCTATTCTTGCAACATGGCTCTTGGGCACTAAAGTACGTGCGCTGGAGATTCTTGGAATCGCCATTTCCACGGTTGGTATCTTGGTGGTCATTTGCCGGGGTGATTTACAAACGCTGTTGAAACTGAGCTTTTCCTGGGGCGATTTGCTTATGCTTTTTTGCACATTTTGCTGGTCCGCCTACACCGTTTTGCTTAAGCGCGTACCGGCTGACATAGCACCCATGATGCTGTTTGCCTCCACTACAGCACTGGCCGCACTGTTCGTGCTGCCACTGTATACGTGGGAAGCAACGTTTGTCCGACCAATCACACTGAGTGGGTTAACCCTTTTTTCACTGGGCTATACCACCATCTTTGCTTCGTTGATCGGTTATTTCTGCTTTGGACTTGGCGTGAAAGCGTTGGGCCCCAATACCAGCGGGCTGTTCATCCATCTGATTCCCATATTCACAACAATCTTTGCAATTGTCTTGCTGGGCGAATCATTGCATACCTTCCATCTTTTCGGGGTCGCGGCCATTGCCAGCGGGCTGGTATTGTCAACCTGGGCGGCCCAGCGCTCAGTACAGGCGCCCACTACTCAGCCTGTGGAACAAAAGTAGCCCGATTAAATCAACCGGGCTAAGAAAAGCACTAGTGAGACATTAAGACAGGAATGGTCATTTGATGCAGCAGCGAGCGGGTTGCTCCACCCATGATTAACTCTCGTAACCGGGAGTGCCCGTAAGCCCCCATAATAACCAAGTCTGCGCTCATATCAGAGGCGTGAGACAGCAGCGTATCCCCAATATTGATATTCACACCCTCCATTGCAGAAGCGGTAGCATTAACCCCATGCCGGGCTAAATGATGGGCGATGTCCACGCCAGGAATTTGGTTATCACTGTTTCCATCTGTTTTGATATTGACAGTAACGACTTCAACCTTATCCGCTTTTTGCAAAATAGGCAGCGCATCGTTCACGGCACGTACTGCCTCTCTGGCGCCATTCCAAGCAACCATAACGCGCTTACCCAGTGTTTCCTGAGGGCCAATGAAAGGCACCAGCAGGACAGGCCGTCCACAGCGAAGGATGACATCATCCGGGGCAAAGTCGCTGTCGTTTGAATCCCGCTCATCGTGTTGTCCAAGCACCATCAAGTCCGTGTAACGTGCGTGAATGCAAAGGTTTGTCACAAAGTCACCTTCGGAAACGCGCCATTCGCTCCGGAGACCTTCCCGGTCAACCGTTTCCTGAAAAATTTTACCGGCTTTTTTAGCCTGTTCGGCTGCTGCTTCTGCTTCTTTTTTTCGGATATCGAAGGGGATTTCAGCTGCCGCATAACGAGGCAAATAGGCAGGAGGAATATTATAAACGCCGGTTATGTGCGCTTGATGTGTCTGCGCCAGCGCAATTGCTGCTTTAAGACGCTTTTGACAACTATTGCTGTTATCAATATGTACGATGATATCTTGAAGAGCCATACTCACCTCACTGAATGTTTATTAACATTTATGGTTACTGGAACGTGCATACAATGTGTTTAAGGTTTGTTCGCACTTGTACTTGGTACCTTCTATAAAAGACGGTTTTAATACTACCCACCTGGCCGACATGCCTTTTGATTTACATCATAAAAGCATATAAACCGGGCGATAAAAATTGATCCACATCAGCGTCTGCTCAGATAGCGCCCGCTGGCGTGCGGCGCCGTTTAAAATCGACCTAACACCTCTCGAGCAATGACAAGTCGGTTGATCTGGCTGGTCCCTTCACCTATTTGATACATTTTTGCGTCTCTCATATAACGCTCGACCGGGTAGGCGCGCATGTAACCGTACCCTCCCAAGAGTTCCACTGCCTGGCTGGTGGCACGAATGGATGCTTCTGCTGCAAAATATTTTGCCATGGCGCCCGCTTTTTTGACCGATTCACCAGCGTCATACAATCGGGCAGCATGTAACGTCATCACTCGAGCAATTTCGATCTCTGTCGCCATGTCGGCAATGGGAAACTGCACACCCTGAAAAGCGGCAATCGGCTGCCCAAACTGCTCGCGCGTTTTCACATAGGGAATACAGGCATCCAGCGCCGCTTGACCTAAACCGGTCGACAAAGCGGCTACATTCACTCGCCCTCGATCTAATGCCTTGGCAAACTGGCGGAAGCCTTGACCTTCTTTACCCAATAGGTTTTCTGCCGGAACGGCAAGCTCATCAAAGGTTAATGTAGCGGTGGGCGAACCATGCATCCCCATTTTTTCATTGTCCGGACCCACGCTGAATCCCGGCATATCCCGCTCTAAAATGAACGCAGAAACCCCCGTTGAGGTGTCTCCCGGCTGGGTACGTGCGGTAATAACAAACGTATCCGCAACGGTACTATTCGTGATGAAACACTTGGCGCCATTAATAATGTAATGGTCGCCACGCTTTTCCGCCCGAGTGCGGCAGGCAGCGGCATTGGAGCCTCCACCGGGCTCGGTCAAGCCAAAAGCCCCGATGGCCTGACCACTTGCCAATGCTTTCAGATAGCGTTCCCGCTGTGCATCGGTACCGTGTTCGGCCAACACAGTGGCCACCAGGCTGATGTGTGCATTCAAGGAGCTGCCTACAGCGCCGGAGGCACGTGAAACTTCTTCCAGCAATAGGCAAACCATCACGGCATCACAACCGGATCCCCCCCACATTTCAGGTGTCGTCGCGCCTAAAAAGCCGAGTTCACCCATCTCGGCAAACAGCTCGGCAGGAAACGCCGCTGTTCGGTCTATTTGCTCCGCCTGAGGCTGGATTCGCTCTTCAGCAAATCGCCGCACATTGTTTTGGAACGCTTGTTGGTCTTCTGTTAAAAAGTGGGCATTCATCTTTTTTGTTCTCTGTTATTTGGCTTAGGCATCCACTAACTCCATGTGCTTTTGACCAGGTTCTTTTTGTTGTTGAAGAGCCAGTTCCCGCAATTTGAACCGCTGTATTTTGCCCGAAGCGGTCAGCGGTATTTCAGGAATCACGACGACTTCCCGGGGGACTTTGAAGCGCGCCAGATGCTGGTCGCAGTAATGAATGACATCACTGGGATCTAAATGCTGGCCAGGGCGGAGTTCAACAAAAGCGAAGACTTGCTCTCCACGTATCTCATCTTTTATCCCGACAACAGCAACTGACTGGACGCTTTCCAGCTCCATAATGAGGCTTTCTACTTCCTTGGGATATACATTAAAGCCATTGGTCACGATCATGTCTTTGGTTCGATCAAGAATGTGGATATTGCCTTTTTCGTCCCAATAGCCATAGTCCCCGGAGTGCAGCCAGCCACCGGCAAGCGCCTCCGCCGTTTGTTCGGGTTTATTCCAGTAGCCCAACATAAAGGTGGGGGATTTGAACAACAGCTCTCCCGGTTCACCTCTGGGAACGGGCTTACCCTCACTGTCCACCACTTTAACATCGAAGCCCGGCAAGGGCGGTCCACAGGAGCTACTTTCCGGGTCATCGTTTAAAGACTGGACGCTGGCAACCGGGGAGATCTCCGTCATGCCATAGCTTTCACACACCGTAGCACCCAGTGTTTTTTTCAGGTCACTTTTCAGCCGAGGTGAAACCGGCCCACCTCCGACATCCATTAGCCGGAGTGAGTCCAATCGACGCGCTTCAATGAAATCAGGAGCAAACAAACGCGCGAACATGACCGGTACACCGGCGAGAAACGTCACTTGGTAACGCTCAATGGCATCCAGCGCATCTGTTTCCGAGAAGGTCGGCAAAATCACGACCGAGGCCCTGAGCAAACCCATCTGTAAAAAGTCAAACGCAAACCCGAAACTACTGAACATGGGCAGCAACGTCAACGAACGATCGCTACGATTTAAACCTAATGCCTGGGAAGCCAGCAAAGCATTGTCGATCAGCGCCTGGTGGCTTAACAAAATACCTTTAGGTTCGCCCGTCGTACCCGAGCTATAAATCATAACCGCCGGATCCTGAGGCCTGCCTTGATTGACCGGATGCATACAGGGGGCCGATTGCATGAGCAGGTCATAATTCAACCAACCTGCAACACCAGTATTCTCTGGCAGGTGAGTGACAACGCGTACTTGAACACTGGCGGGTAGCACATTACCTATCATGCGGTCGAGATAAAGGTTGCTACAAATAAGTGCTCGCGGCTCACAATCAGCAAATAGTTTTTGCAGTTCTCGGGATTTACTGTGCGTATTGACAGCAACGGTGATGGCGCCCAAAAGGCCACAGGCAATATACAACTCATAGACTTCGCGCGCGTTATAGAGAAAACTGGCCACACGGTCACCAGGCCCTACTCCCCGCTTTTGTAGCGCGCCCGCCAGGCACCGGGCCCGGTAATACGTTTCCGCATAGCTGACTCGCGTCCCTTGCCCTGCCAAGAGCAAATGCGTGACATCGGGAGAGTCATAAGCCGCCTCGGCAAAGACCTTTTCAATGCGTTTATCTTTCTCCTCCACGTTCTTACCCTCCGTCTGGTTTTATTTCAAAAGGGCCAGATTAATTACACGGACATCAATTGCCCGCCATCTGCAACCAGCGTCTGGCCTGTAATAAATGAGGCTTTGGGGGAAGCAAGGAATACCACAAAATCAGCTATTTCCTGAGGCTGCGCCAAGCGCTTCAGTGGGATGCGCCCCAGAATGAGCTTTTCAAGCTCGGGCGTCATAGCCACCGCGTCGAGCATGTCCGTCTTCACATAGCCTGGTGCAACACACACAACCCGAATGTGGTCCCGGGCCCACTCCCGGGCCAGCGAGCGTGTCAACCCCTCAATCGCGGCTTTGGATGTGCAGTAAGGTGCGTTATAAGGTACACCAAGGGAACCGTAGACAGAGCCGATATTGACAATCACACCCTCGCCACTCTGACAAAGAAAAGGGTACGCTGCACGAGACAATGTGTAGTAAGCCACCAGATTGACATCCATAATCTGACGAAACTGGTCGGGAGTGATATCGGCCACTTTCGCCTCATGCGTGATGCCAGCGTTGTTGATAACCGCATCAACCCGGCCATGTTCCGCAAAGGCTTCCTGAGCAAAATGTTCAAGGGCCGCATCATCACCGGCATCTCCAACATGCACTGTAGCTCGCCGGCCTTCTGCGACAATCATTTCAGCCGTTTCTTCCAGCATTTCCCGGCGACGGGCAAAACAGGCGATATCATAGCCCGATTTAGCCAGCGCCACTGCAATCGACCGGCCGATATTCCGGCTACTTCCAGTCACCCAAGCGACTTTCTGCATACTACCAACTCCTAACCCAGTTTTTCTGATAGGCTAACGCCATTTCTTATTTTTATTAATAAGCATTATTAAGCAAAGTAAAGAATATTCAAAGTCTTATATGAATGAAAAAAACCTTTTCACACCAACCTCGCATTTTGTTGACTCACATGGCCTTACTCTCCATGTGGTCGAGTGGGGACAAGGCCCTAAAGCCCTCGTTTGCCATCACGGCTTTCTCGACCATGCGCGCACCTGGGACAAAATGGCACTGGCCCTAGCTGATGAATACCGTCTGATTGCTGTCGATGCGCGCGGTCACGGCGACAGCGACTGGGTCGGCCAGGGAGGCTACTATCACTTTCAGGAATACGTGCGTGATCTGGATGCTGTTATCCGCGCACTGGTACCCGAACCTTTTGTGATGATGGGGCACTCAATGGGGGGGCGAGTTGCCTCGATTTACACAGGAACCTACCCGGAAAGTTGCCTGGGCCTGGTTCTGATTGAGGGGTCTGGCCCTCAAACAACCGAAGGAGAAACCTACCCCCAACTGATGCGCAGCTGGATTGAGACCACACGACATGTCCGAAAAAAAGAACGAAAAACACTGCCTTCACTGGAAGCAGCGGCTGAGCGCCTGAAAAAGAGCAACCCAAAATTAGAACATACGCTGGCGCTTGACTTGGCGACCCACGGCACGGAAAAAACCACTGCCGGCTACCGCTGGAAGTTTGACCCACTTCACATGAGCAAAAGCCCACTACCTGTTACGTTAGATATTGTGAAGTACTTTAATATGAACTTCGATAAGCCCGTACTGATCTTCCGAGGACTGGACTCAGAAGCCCACTGCGATACCCCTGACATCGGTGAGTGGCCAGGCCAAACGCGGCTCATTGACGTTAAAAATGCCGGACACATGATTCAACACGACAATGTCTCCGAAGTACTCACTCACTTACGGCCGTTTTTGGCAAGCACCTTCAAAAAGGCGCAAGGAGACCCTTGATGCACTCGGTGGCCCGTCTGCCCATATTCTCTGCACTATTGTGTGTACTGACTCTGACGAGCGCCTGCGAGCAGGAAAGCGAATCCGCGCCAACGCACACATCGCCTTATCAAATATCTGTCTCTCACCACTCGGCCTTTGATCTCAACCAGGCCTCACTTAAAGTCACCCTCTATGGTACCCACAAGTATGTGGCCGACAATACAGCGACAGTGATCGCAACGTCCGAACACACACTCACCCAACTGCCTAGGACGATCACTGCGCGCTGGCCGGATGATGCGTACCGCCTGATTCAAAACCCACCGGTCGATCACCCAAATGAAGCAACCTACTACCTTGTGATCAGCATTGATGGCAATGGCGACAAGCAACTCTGCCCCAGTGATGACTATCAACAAGATTACGCTGCAACACCCTTTTTCACACTCAGTGGCCGGCCAGAGGCCTCCATTGAAATGACCGTTAAATCCATAGAAACCGGCGCCTGCCAGGATTTTTAAAAGACCTGCGAATAATTCATACATCTCTCTCCATTCGTTCATTCTATTGACTACACTATTTTTATTTTTCAGCTAAAAAGAGTGACGTTATGAAAAAAGATGTGTTCAAACCCTTGGTGCTGGCCAGCGCCATCACGCTCGCACTCACAAGCTGCAGCAGCAGCGATGATGAGTCCGATAGCAATACGGGTAACAATAACAACGGTAATACCACAGAGGTCACCGGATCTGCCTATGCGCCCAACGGTTCAGTCGCTTCGTTTCACTCGGCAACCCATCCGCTCTTTGCATGGACCAGCCGGTTGATTTTCAGCCCGGCAATTGCGGCCATCACAGGTCTGCAACCCGTCACTGGCGCGACTGTCGAGCTGATCGAAATTGACGATGATGGCAACCAGGTGGGTGAAGTGATCGCCACCACCTCAACCTCCATTACCGGTAGCTACACCTTAACCATACCTTCCGGCGTCACGCTGTCTGGGAATTTGATTGTCCGCATTACCGGGAACGGCAACACTGAAATGCGCGCACAAGTCGTCGAGCAAGCGGTGGATATCACCCCGGTTTCCGAATTCGTGCTTCAAAAATTTATCGCTGACGATACCGATCTGGACCAGTTGACAACCGCATCTGTCGTCAAACTCACCGGAGAAGTTGAAGAGTTTGATCTGACCGCCACAGCAGATCTCAGCTCGATGCTTGCGCAACTGGAGACAGAAGTTGGTGAATTCGTTGACACCAGCATCGACACCATCACTCAAGTCGCTGGCGATACAACAGCTCTCGCCGGTAGTTATCGCTTGATCGGCTTAAGCCTGGGCTTGCATGATGATGATATGCAATACAACGTCGGAACACTGGGGACGGACCTGTACCGAGATGACTTCAATGTGACGAGTAGCGGCACAGGCTCTGTCAACATCCAACTCACCCGTAGCGAGTCAGCTTGGAGTAATTTCACGGTGTTTGATAATACCGTTAACCTGGAGTATTACGCGGACATTGAGACGGAGAACGAGACTATTCCCGGCACCTTCAGCAGTAGCGGTATTCTCACCGTCGAAGGTGAATTTGAAGAAGATATTGATGGCGACTACGCCTGGCGTTTCCCAGCGAGTACCCTTCAATTCCAAAAAGCAGCCACTTCCGATGTCTTCTTCGGTATTTTTGGTGATGCCGGTGTCCGGTATCAAACCGTTGATACCAACAATGACGGCATCAAAGACGCACTGGATCCCAACCAGCGTGAAGGAGATGAAGTATTCAGAGAGTTAAATATTCTGGCCAAAGCCCCATCCGACTTTTCTGCAAGTGACATGAGCGGCACCTATGGTGCAGTTGAGCTGGCTATCGAGCAAGATCAATCCGGCATGCAGCACTTCAAAGTCGCTACTTTTTCAATCACTTTTGAGGGAACGTCGACCTTCAGCGCCACACAATCCCAGTACGATGAGTTTGAACGCTCATTCAGCACCTTCCAATTGACGAACGGTACCGACACAGAATCCGGAGGAGACGGCCAGTTGCAGGTTTCCTCATCCGGGGAGATCACTGCAATCGGTGGCGATGACGCCGATGGCTTTTTCAGTGCTGATGGCAGCCTGATGGCTATCTATGAGTCAGAATTTATTGACGACAGCAACCCAGACGACGGCGCTGTTAATCAGGTTGAATATGAGCTGATGCTGGCACTCAAACAGCCGGCCAGTACCATCAGTATTGCCAGCAACACTTATCGGGTGCAGATGCTCGCTCAGCGATGGGAAGGTAATGCAACGGCATCCGTCACCACAGGCTTTTCATCCATGCTCACAGTGGATGCAACAGGTTCGAGCGCCACCGCAAATCTCCACATCCGGGAAGCCGCCAAGGACAGTTACACCGCTGATGTAGAAGCCAGCAGCGAAATACTGGTACCGCAAAGTATTACGATTGAACCAAATGATGGACCCGGCAAGCGAGTAATCACGCTGACCTTCGAAGATGGCTCCGTTCTGAAAGCTATTGGTTCATTCAACGCAGATGGCAGCACTGGCATTTTCAAAGTCCGTGCTGGGGAATCAGCGGAAGCCGAACCCGATACACTGGGCATCATGATCCTTCAGGAACTATCCGGCGGGTAATCGTACTCGCTCAAAACACGACAAGGCAGCCCTCCCGCTGCCTTGTCATACCTCATGCCAACCACCCTAAAACGACCCAAAAAAGTGCGCCAGCAATTTATTCGCCCAAATTAAGGTCACCTACTCGGCGTTCTATCCCTGAAATAGGGCGCAACACCCCAAATAAAGCAAAAAAGCCTCTACGGCACCATTTTTGCTCCAATATGGGGCTGATGAATATCGAGGGAACTCTTACATGTCGACAGAACGCATTAATCTTTTTTCTTTTTCTGGGCAAAACCGCATCTTACACATGACGTGGTTTGCCTTTTTTCTTACCTTCGTTGTCTGGTTTAACAGCGCGCCACTGATGGTTTCCATCCGCGAAACCTTCAATCTGTCAACAGAAGAAGTAAAGGCCTTATTGATTCTTAACGTTGCACTAACAATCCCGGCCCGGATCATCATCGGCATGCTGGTCGATAAATACGGCCCTCGGCGTATCTACTCCGCATTACTGTTCTTCTCGAGTTTAATCTGCTTCTTTTTTGCATTTGCCAAAACTTATGAGGCCTTGGCTATCGCCCGCTTTATGTTAGGTTTTGTGGGTGCGGGATTTGTGATTGGCATTCGCATGATCAGTGAATGGTTTCCTGCAAAAACGGTGGGGCTCGCTGAGGGCATTTACGGAGGCTGGGGTAACTTTGGTTCAGCTGCCGCCGCGCTCACACTTCCCAGCTTAGCACTCTTCTACGGTGGGGATGATAGCTGGCGCTATGCGATTGCAACCACCGGCGGCCTGACGCTGATCTATTCGTTCATTTACTTTTTCTCCGTCAGCGATACACCCAAAGGCTCAACTTACTTTAAACCCAAGAAAAGCGGGGCCATGGAAGTCACTAGCAAAGGTGATTTCATTCTCTACGCGATTATGAATGTACCAATGTACATCGCGCTGGGCATCCTGACATGGCGCCTGGGTCCCTCTAATTTTGGCATGCTGTCATCCACAGCAACCAATATTGTTTACCTTATCCTCATTACTATTTTTTGTTACCAGTTCTGGCATATCTGGCAAGTCAATAAGGATATTTTCAAAACCAAAGTGCCTGAAATCCATCAATACCAATTTAAGCAAGTGGCAATCCTGAACCTGGCCTATTTTGTCACCTTTGGTTCTGAGCTGGCCGTTGTTTCGATGTTGCCCTTGTTCTTTTTTGAAACCTTTCAGGATTCTGGCATCACTCAAAAAACAGCGGGAATGCTGGCCGCAGGCTACGCTTTCATGAACCTGGCAGCACGTCCTGGCGGCGGCTGGATCAGTGATCGCTTTGGCCGTAAACAAACACTGTTAATTTTGATCGGCGGCTTGTCGGTGGGCTACTTTATTCTCGGGCAGCTGAACAGCGGTTGGTGGATTCCTCTTGCTGTGATTGCGACCATGTTTTGCTCATTTTTTGTGCAAGCTGGTGAGGGGGCTGTCTTTGCTATGGTGCCATTAGTCAAACGCCGGCTGACAGGCCAAATCGCCGGTATGACAGGTGCTTATGGTAATGTCGGCGCCGTGAGCTTTTTAACAGTCTTGTCCTTTGTCTCTCCACAGACTTTCTTCCTGGTGATTGGTGGATCAGCTATCGTCATCCTGTTGCTCGTTGCCATATTTATGGATGAGCCTCAAGGCCAAATGGCAGAAATCATGCCCGACGGCACGGTCCAAATGATTGATGTCACCTGACATATTCATCCGCTGTACTTGTCTCCGGCACCAAAAATCGGCACGCTGTACTTTAATCATGCAGGTTAAATCATGATACCGGATACAACTGAGCTGAAAATTTCCAGTGGCCAAGCCAGTATCGCGGGGGTAAAAGATGTTAATGAAGATGCCGTAGGCATCCGAGTGCCCAAAGCCCCCTTGCTTCACAACAAGGGGCTGGCGGCGGTCATAGCAGACGGGGTCAGCACCGCTATTTCTGCCCGTGAAGCCAGTCATGTCTGCGTTAATAATTTTTTGTCAGACTACTTCGCGACGCCGGAAACCTGGACTGTCAAAAAGTCCGCCCACACCATTCTGACGGCGCTAAACCGATGGCTCTACGGCAGCGGTCACAGCATGTACGGCACTTCGCGCGGCCTGGTCAGTACCCTCAGTGCTCTCATTCTTAAATCCACCAGCGCTTATATCTTTCATATCGGTGATAGTCGCATATATCTCTATCGCAACGGCAGCCTTGAACCGCTGACGCGCGATCACCGGACTCGCATATCCAATGAGCGCGAATACCTTTCCCGCGCTATGGGTGTCGAGCTGGAAATTGAAATCGACTACCACTCGCTCACGGTAGAAGCTGGTGATCTGTTTTTTCTTTGTACCGATGGTGTGTATGAATTCGTCGACGAAGCACACATCACACAGGCTATCGTCCAATCAACCAATCTGGAAACATTAAGCCAGGAGATTGTTGATCTCGCCCTTGAAAAGGGCAGCAACGACAACATCAGCTGCCTGTTTCTCTCGGTAGATGCCCTACCCTTATTGGATGAAGACTCATTCTACCGCGAACTTACCACCCTGCCTTTTCCTCCCCCCCTGTCACCAGGTATGCAGCTTGATGGTTACCACATCGTCAGAGAAGTGCACGCCAGCAAACGTTCACAGGTATACCTTGTCTCTGATGAAGAAAGTAGCAAAAACTTCATCATGAAGACCCCATCCCTTAACTTCGAAGACGACCCACTTTATATCGACCTTTTCCTTCATGAAGAATGGATTGGCCGCCGTATCAACAATCCCCACGTCATGCAGGTCATGGCGCCCCGGCGCCAGCGCACGGCTCTGTACACAATCACCGAATATATTGAAGGCGACACACTGCGCCAGTGGATAGACCGCAATCCCAATCCGGCTTTACATACTGTACTCGGTATTGCTGACCAGCTGATCCAAGGGTTACGAACGTTCCAGCGCATGGAAATGATCCATCAGGATCTAAAGCCGGAAAACATCATGATCGACCGTTTCGGCACCTTAAAGATTATCGACTTCGGCTCAACCAAAGTGGCTGGTCTGGCCGAGCTGGTTTCACCCCTTGATCGGGAAGCCCTCCTCGGCACAGAAAGCTATACTGCTCCTGAGTACCTGGCCGGACAAATCACCAGCTTCCGCTCTGATATCTATTCACTGGGGACCATTATTTATGAAATGCTTTCCGGTCAATTACCCTACGGCGAAGCTTTAACACGACACAACCTCAACCGCCTCGAATACCGCCCTTTACACCGGACAAACCCCAGTATACCTGTCTGGTTAGACGGCGCGCTGGCCAAAGCTGTTCAGAAAAACCCGGACCTCCGTTACAACAGCCTGTCAGAATTCCAGCAAGACCTGAAAACCCCAAACAAGAAATTCACCCAGGCACACGCCAAACCCCTGATTGAGCGCAACCCGCTCCTGTTCTGGCAAAGTGCGGCTCTTTTATTCTTATTGCTAAATCTGATTCAAGGCATATGGCATTTAATCTGAACTTGCCGCTTTCAGCAGGGGCACACTCAAAATTGGCGCGGGTAATTTTTCACTGGTGAAAATGATCTTTTTGCCATCGCTCGAATAGCTGGCAGCCTCAGCCTGCCGTAGTTGGTGTCTGATCAAAACCTCCGGTGAACGGGCAAACGCCTCCTGCCAGTTTTCATCAGGATTCCGTGAATAAAGAAAAACCTGGTTATATCCCAGTACAGCAAGCTGCCGACCATCCGGGCTCAAGTCCATCGCGGTCGGGCTATAACGAAAAGGCCCTAGTCGCGGCTCGGCCATTACCTCTTCAACCGTTGGCTGCGGGTGCTTGTTTAATTCGGTTA
>OBIY01000060.1_pt1 | contig 42363 bp, 34 predicted proteins | sample 1519841 | NCBI WGS metagenome assembly OBIY01 (sample SAMN03019774, study PRJEB22545) | beach sand metagenome | biome: beach; feature: sea beach; material: beach sand | place: USA: Municipal Pensacola Beach, FL | collected 2010-07-30 | depth 30-40 cm m
CTGGTGGCACCGGTGCCCTAGGGTCAGGTAGCTTTGTGCGACCTGGGCAACCAGCGCCAGGTGGCTGCTGCGCTGGGTTTCTTCGCTGGCCAGATAGTTTTCCAGGGCGGCGTCCTTGAGGCTGCGCACCCGGCCGAAGAGATCCAGTTCCCAGGCGGTGACCCCCACTTGCGCACCGTATTGGCTGCTAAGGGTGGACTGACCGGTGCTGGACAGGTCGCCGGGGAGGCGCTGGCGGGTACCAGTGCCCTCTGCCGTGACTGACGGGAACAGGTCGGCACGCTGGATCTGGTATTGGGCACGCAGGGCGGCCACGTCCAGTGTCGCCAGCCGCAGGTCCCGGTTGTTTTCCAGAGCGGTACGTATCAGCTGTTGCAACTCTTCCGACCGATACAGGTTTTCCCAGCCGGGCAGGGTGAGTTCGCTGGCCGGCTGAGTGTCGCCCAACTGGGCGGCGACCGGGGAGTTCGGGGCGTCATAGCTGGGGGCGAGGGTGCAGCCACCCAGCATCAGCCCGCCCAAAAGGGCGAGCGTCAGCGGGGAACGTTGCATTTAGGTCTCCGACGTTTTGCTCTTGCCATTGAGCGGCACGCCGGACAGCTTGCGTACCGCCACATAGAACAGCGGGATAAAGAAGATCGCCAACACGGTGGCGGTGAGCATGCCACCGAACACGCCGGTACCGATGGCGTTACGGGCGCCCGCGCCAGCACCGGTGCTGATCATCAGCGGGGTGACGCCGAGCATGAAGGCCAGTGAGGTCATCAGGATCGGGCGCAGCCGCATGCGGACGGCTTCCAGTGTTGCCTTGAGCAGGTGTTCGCCTTTCTGTTCCAGTTCCAGGGCAAATTCTGCAATCAGGATCGCGTTTTTCGCCGATAGCCCGATAGTGGTCAGCAGGCCCACCTGGAAGAACACATCGTTGTCCAGCCCGCGGAAGGTGGCGGCCAGAACCGCACCCAGTACCCCCAGCGGAACCACCAGCATCACCGCAAACGGGATCGACCAGCTTTCATAGAGGGCGGCGAGACACAGGAACACCACCAGCAGCGACAGGGCGTAAAGTGCTGGCGCCTGGTCGCCGGACTGGCGTTCCTGATAGGACAGGCCGGTCCATTCAAACCCAAAGCCGGCAGGCAGCTTGGCGGCCAGTTCTTCCATGGCGTCCATGGCGTCACCGGTACTGTAGCCGGGGGCCGCGTTCCCCTGGATGTTCACCGAAGACACCCCGTTGTAGCGTTCCAGCTTGGGCGAGCCGTAGGTCCAGTGCCCGGTGGCAAAGGCCGAGAACGGCACCATTTCCCCCTGGGCATTGCGCACGAACCAGTCGTTGATGTTTTCCGGCAGCATCCGGTAAGGCGCATCAGCCTGTACGTACACCCGTTTTACCCGGCCACGGTCGACGAAGTTGTTGACGTAGCTTGAGCCCCAGGCAATTTGCAGGGTGTTGTTGATGTCACTGATCGACAGGCCCAGGGCTTTGGCTTTCTGTTGGTCGATATCGATCTGGTACTGCGGGCTGTCTTCCAGACCATTGGGCCGTACGGCGGCCAGGCGCGGGTCCTGGCTCGCCATGCCGAGCAGCATGTTGCGCGCGTTGATCAGGGCTTCGTGGCCCTGGCCGGATTGATCCAGCAGCTGGAAGTCGAAGCCACTGGCATTGCCCAGCGCCGGAATTGACGGTGGACTGAGGGCGAACATCATGGCTTCACGAATGGTAGAGAAGTAGCCCATGGCGCGCCCGACAACATCATTGGCGCCGTCCACCGACAGATCCCGCTCGGACCAGTCTTTCAGGTTAACGAACGCCATGCCGGCGTTCTGGCCGCGGCCGGTGAAGCTGAAGCCCGCCACAGTGAACAGACCATCCACCGCATCGGATTCTTCGGTGAGGTAGTAGTTCTCCATTTTCTTGAGCACGTCTACGGTCTGCTCCTGGGTGGAGCCTGCGGGCAAGGTCACCAGCGTGAACAGGATCCCCTGGTCTTCTTCCGGCAGGAAGCTGGACGGCATGCGCATGAAGCTGAAGCCCAATACCCCGACGATGACCACGTAGATAAACAGGTAGCGACCACGACGACCGAGGATCTTCTCCACGCTGCCTTGATAGGAGCGGCTGCTCTTGTCAAAGCTGCGGTTAAACCAGCCGAAGAAGCCCTTGTTGGTCTGGTGCTCCCCGTCCTTGGCCTTGAGCATGGTGGCACACAGGGCCGGGGTCAGGATCATGGCTACCAGTACCGACAGCACCATGGCAGACACGATGGTGATGGAGAACTGGCGATAGATGGCACCGGTGGAACCGGGGAAGAAGGCCATGGGAATAAAGACCGCCGATAGCACCAGGGCAATCCCCACCAGCGCGCCGGTGATCTGGCCCATGGATTTGCGGGTGGCTTCCTTGGGCGGCAAGCCGTCCTCGTGCATCACCCGTTCCACGTTTTCCACCACCACGATGGCATCGTCCACCAGCAAACCAATGGCCAGCACCATGCCGAACATGGTCAGGGTATTGATGGAGAAACCGAAGGCGGCCAATACCGCGAAGGTGCCCAGCAATACCACCGGCACGGCCAGAGTGGGAATCAGGGTGGCACGGAAGTTCTGCAGGAACAGGTACATCACCAGGAAAACCAGGATGATGGCTTCGAACAGGGTGTGGACCACTTCCTCGATGGAGATGCTCACGAAGGGAGTGGTGTCGTAGGGGAACACCATCTGCATCTTGTCGGGGAAGAACGGCTCCAGCTCTGCCAGACGGGCGCGCAGCGCTTCGGCGGTATCCAGCGCGTTGGCGCCGGTGGCCAGGTTAATCGCCAGGCCGGCGGCGGGTTGGCCGTTGTAGCGGCCTTGCACGTCAAAGCTTTGAGCGGCCAGTTCCACGCGCGCCACATCTTCAAGGAACACCTGGGAGCCATCCGGGTTCACCTTGAGCAGAATGTTGCGGAACTCTTCGGTGTCTTCCAGGCGAGTCTGGGCGATGATGGTGGCGTTCAGCTGCTGCCCTTCCACGGCAGGTGCCCCCCCCAGCTGACCACTGGCCACCTGGTTGTTCTGCACTTGAATGGTCTGGGTTACATCCTGCGGGGTCAGGTCGTACTTGTTCAGCTTGTTCGGGTCCAGCCAGATACGCATGGCATAGGGTGAACCGAACAGCTGGATCTGGCCGACGCCGGCAACCCGGCTGATCGGGTCCTGAACGTTGGAAGCCACATAGTCGGCCAGGTCGGCACGGGTCAGGCTGCCGTCCTCGGAGGTGAAACCCACTACCATCAGGAATGAGTCGGAGGACTTGGTTACCTGCATCCCTTGTTGCTGCACTTCCTGCGGCAGCAATGGGGTGGCCAGTTGCAGCTTGTTCTGTACCTGAACCTGGGCGATGTCCGGGTCGGTACCGGGGGCGAATGTCAGGCTGATCTGGGCATTCCCGAATGAGTCACTGCTGGAACTCATATACATCAGGTTGTCGATGCCGTTCATTTGCTGCTCGATCACCTGGGTGACCGAGTCTTCCACGGTTTTTGCCGATGCACCGGGGTAGTTACCCGAGATGGAGACCTCGGGTGGTGCGACGGTGGGGTACTGCTCAATGGGCAGGGTGTAAATCGCCAGCGCACCGGCCATCATCATGATGATGGCGATCACCCAGGCGAAAATCGGTCGGTCGATAAAGAATCTGGCCATGAAAATCCCGCTTGTGGTTAGGCTGCGTTATTACTGTGCTGCGTTTTGATCCCCGCCGTTGGCGGGGGCCTGGGGTGCGGCATCTTGCTGGGCATCCGCCTGCTCGGTATTGACCGGGTTCACCGGCATGCCGGGCTGGATCATCTGCAGTCCATCAATCGCCAGACGGTCGCCATCGCTGAGACCGCGGGAAATCAGCCACTGACTTTTCACCGCACGCTCCGTTTCCACTTTCACTTTCTGCACGGTGTTGTTGCTGTCGATGACCATGGCAAAGGCTTGCCCGGTGGGGTCGCGGGTGATGCCCTTTTGCGGTACCAGAATGGCATTTTCGCGCTGGCCTTCCGGCAGGCGGCCACGCACAAACATGCCGGGTAGCAGCTCGCCGTCCGGGTTGGGGAACAGGGCACGCAGGGTGACAGAACCGGTGCTTTCATCCACGGCATACTCGGAAAACTGCAAGGCGCCGGGTTTGTTGTAGGCCGAGCCGTCTTCCAGAATCAGGGTGATACGCGCTTCATCTTCACTCACTTGCTGCAGTTCGCCGGCGGCCATGGCCTGGCGAAGCTGGCGCAAGTCATTACTGGACTGGGTCAGGTCTACATAGATCGGATCGAGTTGGCGAATGGTTGCCAACGCCTGAGCCTGGTTGGCTGTGACCAGGGCGCCTGCGGTCACACTGGAGCGACCGATGCGACCACTAATAGGCGCCTTGATGATGGCGTAATCCAGATTGATCTGGGCGCTTTGCAGGTTGGCTCGGGCCGCGGCCACCGCAGCCTTGTTTTCGTCCAGCTGGGCCTGGGCTTCGTCGTATTCCTGTTGGCTTACGGCTTTGTAGTCGAGCAGTTTCTTGAATCGCTTGGCGCGCAGCCCGTTGGATTTCAGCGTGGCCTGAGCCCGCGAAAGCTCGGCGCGAGCAGTGGCCACCGTGGCTTCATAGGTGCGGTCATCAATCTGGTAGAGCGGTTGCCCCGCTTTCACTTCCTGGCCTTCCTCGAACAGCCGCTTTTCAATGACGCCGCTCACCTGTGGGCGTACTTCAGCGATCTGGTGCGCGGTGGTGCGGCCCGGGAGTTCGCGATTAAGGGTGACGGTCTTGGCTTTGACGGTCACAAAGCCCACGTCCGGGGCTTGTTGTTCCTGTTGTTGGGCTGGACCGCTGTCGCCGCAGGCTGCCAGCTGGAACGCCAGAAGTCCTGTCACGATGGAATAAAGGATACCGCTGCGCATAGTTTTCTGTCCTTGCAAACACCCCAGTACCGCTGCACGGAAGGCAGATCGATGGGCTTGAAAAAAGAGTGAATCACGTTCATTATATATACATTCTCGCGTGTATGTATATATCCAGCAACGCGGTTTGTTCGATTTTTCTGATTTGTCACTGCGGATCTCACCATGGTCAGACGCACCAAAAGCGAAGCAATGGAAACCCGGGCAGAGATTCTGGATGCTGCCGAGCGGGTGTTTCACCGCAAGGGGGTGTTGTCGGCCACGCTCAATGATATTGCCAAGGAAGCCGGGGTGACTCGAGGGGCAATCTATTGGCATTTTGAAAACAAGCATGACGTGTTCATGGCCATGGTCGAGCGAAACCGCCTGCTTTTCGACACTCTGTCAGAAAAGGCAGAGGATCCCGCAGAGCCAGACCCGCTGGGCCGCCTCGGCGACTTCATGTGTACCTTGCTCCGCCAAGTGGTGGAAGACCAGCACCAGCGCCGTATTTTCGAGATCATGTTTCACAAGTGCGAATTCAGCGGCGAAAACCTGCAGTTGCTGGGCAAGCAGCGAGACAAGTGCCGTGAGTCTTCCGCGCGCATGGGCCGGGTGTTGAGCAATGCGGTGGCCCGGCAGCAACTGCCGGCCACCCTGCATATCGCCCGCGCCGTTAACTGGCTACACAGTCAGCTCACCGGCGTCATCATGTTCTGGCTGCTAGACCCGGAAAGCATGGATCTTGGCAGGGATGCGGAGGGTTTTGTTGAAACCTGTCTGTTCTCACTGGCGAATGCGCCCTATCTGCATGCTTCCCGCCAGGTCTCTTCAGCCTGAAGGGGCGGGCGTTTGCCTCCAACCGCCTGCTGGAAACATTTCCTAACCTTTTATCCCGAATGAAATCAGGATCCGATAATCGGTATGGGCACCCCACATACTCAGTGGTATGTTGGGTAAATATCCCGTTTCCCAGCCGTTAATTCCTGTCTTTTATTTCGTTTCAAAAAATGAAACTACATTCCAAAATAGTATTGACCTCCCCCTGAAGCCGTGTCAGATTGACTGCCGAGTCAAAACTTTCCGCCGCTGTTTGCCGGCGGCTTGCGCTACAGCATCAACAATAAAAGGCCCCCAAACCTCAGGGTTTGACGGGAGCCGACCGGGAGAGCACAACATGTTTGATCGGCATCATGCGGTCTGGCCGGAGAATATGCCGCGCCACCTCAGCCTGCCGCAGACCAGCCTCTATACCAATCTGGAGGTGTCTGCCCTGCGTTACCCGCAGCGGGACGCAATTAACTATTACGACAGCCCCATCACCTTTGCGCAGCTCAAGCAGCAGGTGGATGCCCTGGCCGGGTATCTGCAGGCACTGGGTGTGGAGAAGGGAGATCGGGTGTTGCTGTTCATGCAGAACGCCCCTCAATTCATTATCGGCTACTACGCGATTCTCCGTGCCAACGCCATTGTGGTGCCGGTGAACCCGATGAATCGGGCGGCGGAGCTGGAGCATTACCTGGAAGACACTGAAGCCGCTGTCGCGATCTGTGGACAGGAACTGTTGCCGGCCATCGCACCGGTGGTAGGTAAGGTCAATCTCAAGCATGTGATCGTGGCGGCCTACAATGACTACATCACCCGTGACACCGATCTGCCATTGCCTCCAGAGGTGCAGGCCCCGGCGGTGACGCTGGATAACGCAGCGCATATCAGCTGGAAAACCGTGATGGATGCCGACAAGCAGCCCAGTGAGTTACTGGTGGGCCCGGACGATCTGGCGGTGTTCCCCTATAGCTCCGGAACCACCGGCGCGCCGAAGGGATGCATGCATACCCATGCTTCTGTGATGGCGACCTGCGTGCAGGGTGCGGTGTGGAGCCACGGCACGACGGAATCGGTCACCCTGGCGACACTGCCGTACTTCCATGTGACCGGTATGCAGGGTTCCATGAACTCTCCGATCTATGGCGGCTCGCTGATTGTGCTGATGACGCGCTGGGATCGTCAGGTCGCGGCAAAACTGATCGAGCGCTACAGGGTGAGTCGCTGGGTGAACATCGTCACCATGGCCATCGATCTGCTGTCCGACCCCGAGGTGGAAAGTTATGACCTGTCGTCACTGGAGAATATCGGTGGTGGCGGGGCGGCCATGCCGGCAGCGGTGGCCGACAAGCTCTTTCACCTGACGGGCCTGCGTTACATGGAGGGCTATGGTCTGTCCGAGACCATTGCCGGCACCCACATCAACCCGACGGATCGTCCCAAGTCCCAGTGTCTGGGTATCCCGGTTTTCGATATCGACTCGCGCATCATCGATGTGGAGAGCGGCAAGGAGCTGGGCCCGGGCGAAGTGGGCGAGATCGTGACTCACGGTCCGCAGGTCTTCCAGGGTTACTGGAAGCGTCCCCAGGAAACCCAAAAGGTGTTCCTGGAACTGGATGGCAAGCGTTTCTTTCGCACCGGCGATCTCGGTTACTACGACGAAGAAGGGTATTTCTTCATCGTCGATCGGGTGAAACGCATGATCAACGCCTCTGGCTTCAAGGTCTGGCCGGCAGAAGTGGAGAGCCTGATGTACCGACATCCGGCGATTCAGGAGAGCTGTGTCATATCCACGCCACACGAGCGCCGTGGAGAATCGGTAAAAGCGTGTGTGGTGTTGCGCGACGACATGAAAGGCACGCTCACCGAGCAGGCCGTCATCGACTGGTGCAAGGAAGAAATGGCGGCCTACAAGGTGCCCCAGGTGGTGGAGTTCCGCGATGAGCTGCCCCGTTCGCCCACCGGCAAGGTGATGTGGCGAGCCCTGCAGGAGCAGGAGTGGGCAGGGCATCAACAACAGGCGTCCTGACAGGACGTAGCGGTTTGTCGGATAGCCGACGGATCTGGACAGTCTCACACTAACAATACCGCGGTCGCGCTACACCGCAGAGGCTGGATAACAACAGAGAAACGGGATGCAGGACCACGCCAATAGCGTGGCCGCATCCCAGTACAGAGGAGGCATTGCCTTGGATCTGTTTCTGCAACAAGTGCTCAATGGCCTGACCCTGGGCAGCATCTACGGGCTGGTCGCCCTGGGGCTGACCCTGGTCTACGGCATTCTGCACGTACCGAACTTTGCTCATGGGGCGCTGTATATGGTCGGCGCCTATGTCTCTTACATCACCATGGTGGATTTTGGTGCCAACTACTGGATCGCCATGATCGCCTCTGCCATTTCCGTGGCGGTGCTGGCGGTACTGTGTGAACGGTTGGTATTCAATCCGCTTCGCGAAGCGCCGCCAATCCACGACAAGATTGCGGCCATTGGCATCATGTTGTTCCTGGAAGCCATGGTGCAGATGAAATTCGGCGCGGAGTTCCGCCGTATGCCGACGCCGTACACCGATATTCTCGATGTGGCCGGCATGACCATCCCGGCCCAGAGGGTACTGATCATCATCGGCGCCTTTGCCCTGATGGCAGTGCTGCACCTGTTCCTCAAGAAAACCATGACCGGCTCTACCATTGTGGCCATGGCCCAGAATCGGGAAGGGGCGTTCCTGGTCGGCATCGATGCCAACCGGGTAGCGATGATGACCTTTGCCATTTCCGGGGTGCTGGCGGCAGTGGGCGCCACGCTGTTTGCGCCGATCAATCTGGTGTACCCGGCCATGGGGCACCTGCTGATCATGAAGGCCTTCGTGATCATTATTCTCGGCGGCATGGGCTCGATTCCGGGGGCCATTGTCGGCGGCCTGATCATCGGTTTTGCCGAAGCGTTTGGCGGCTTCTATATCTCCACTGATTACAAGGACATCATCGCCTTCGCCCTGTTGGTGCTGATTCTGTCGGTGAAGCCCACTGGCCTGTTTACCAAGGGGGTGCGCTAATGAATGCCCTGCAGAAGATTTCCGATTTTTTCATGACGCCGGCAATGAAGATTGTGTTGATTGTGGCGGCGGTACTGTTCCCGTTTGTGGCGGGTAACGAGTACCAGATTTATGTGATGGCACTGGCATTTGTATGGGCTATCGCGGTCTATGGCATGAACATCATTACCGGCCTGTGCGGTCAGTTGAACCTGGCTCATGGCGGTTTCTTTGCCATTGGTGCGTACGTTCTGGCGATTCTCACTGTGGATCACGGCTGGGGATTCTGGTGGGCCTTTGTGGCTGCCGGCGTGGCCGGTGCGGGGTTTGGCTTTCTGGCAGGGATCGTGTCCTTGCGCCTGAAAGAGCATTACTTTGCGATCTTCACATTGTGTGTAGGGTTCATCATTTATCTGCTCATCGATAAATGGGAAGAGCTCACCCATGGTGCACTGGGCATTATCAACATTCCGGCGCCTAACGGGTTCGGGCTGGTGGATTTCACCGAGACCACACCGTTCTACTACCTGGCGCTGACCTTCATGGTGCTATCGGTCTGGCTGGCCGCGCGTATTACCAACTCCCTGTTGGGCCGCAGCTTCCGGGCCATTCGTATCAGTGATGATCTGGCCGCGTCGCTGGGTATCAACCTGATGCGCAACAAGGTGCTGGCGTTTGTGTTGTCCACCACCTATGCCAGTGTGGCGGGGGCGCTGTATGCCGGTCTGGTCCGGTTTATCGGCCCGGCGGAAGCTGACGTGGTGCATACCTTCGACATGATCACCTACCTGCTGGTGGGGGGCATTGGCACGCTGATGGGGCCGCTGGTGGGCACCATGGTTATCACCTGGCTGACCCAGTCCCTGCAGTTCCTGGAAGAGTACCGGATGATCGTGTTTGGCCCGCTGCTGGTGGTGCTGGTGATCTTCTTCCCGCGTGGTGTGGTGGGGTCGTTCCTTGGCTGGCGTGCCCGCCGGATGGCGGCGGCACAGGATGCTGGAAAATCACAGGAAAACGCTAAAAAAAAATCCCCGACCAGCCCGGTAGCCACCAACAGGGAGGCAGGTAACCATGCTTAAGATCAATAACCTGACCAAGCGCTTTGGCGGGCTGGCGGCAGTGAACAACGTCAGCATTGAATTCGAAGCCAACAAGATCAACGCCATCATCGGTCCCAACGGGGCAGGCAAGAGTACGTTCTTCAATCTGGTGGCCGGCGCCATGCCTCCCACCGAGGGCACCATCGAATACCAGGGCATGAACATCACCGGCATGGCTTGTGATCGCATTGCCCGGCTTGGCATTGCCCGGACGTTTCAGACCACCATGTTGTTTGAAGAGTCCACGGTACTCGACAACCTGATCGTCGGTCATCGCCTGCGAACCCAGTCGCGCCTTTGGGATGTGATCATCAATTCCCGACGACTTCGTGATGAAGAGGCCAAGTGCCGTGCCCGCGCTCAGGAAGTGCTGGATTTCGTCGGTCTGTCTCACATTGGCCATCGCATCACGGCAGACATCAGCCAGGAAGAAAAGAAGCGGGTGGCGTTTGCGCTGGCGCTGGCGACCGATCCGGAACTGGTGTTGCTCGATGAACCTGCGGGCGGGATCAACCCGGAAGAAACCGAAAACCTGGCGGGCCTGATCCGCAAGATGGTGGACCACGGGGTCACCGTCTGCCTGATCGAACACAAGATGGACATGATCATGAGTCTCGCTGACAAGATCATGGTGCTTGATCACGGTGAAAAAATTGCCGAAGGCACCCCGGAAGAAGTCCGCAACAATCCGGTGGTCATCGAAGCCTATCTGGGGAGTGATGAAGATGCTGCAGCTTAATCAAGTCGAAGCCCGTTACGGCAGCTTCAAGGCCCTGGAAAATGTCTCCATGTCAGTGGAGCAGGGCGAACTGGTGGTTTTGCTGGGTGCCAACGGTGCCGGCAAATCGACCCTGTTCAACACCATCAGTGGCTTGCTGAAACCCACTGCCGGATCCATTGCCCTGAATGGCAAGGATGTGACAGGCCTGAAACCCTCTGCGCTGGTGCAGAGCGGGGTGGTGCAGTGTCCGGAAGGCCGCAAACTGTTCCCGGAAATGTCAGTGCTGAAGAATCTGATGCTCGGCGCCTATGTGCATCGTCGTGACAAGGCGGGCATGAAGAAAACGCTGGACCAGATCCTTGCCCTGTTCCCGATTCTTGATGAGAAGAAGGACGAAGCGGCGGGTTCCCTTAGTGGTGGCCAGCAACAAATGGTGGCTATTGGGCGAGCCATGATGGGGCGCCCCAAATTGCTGTTGCTCGATGAGCCCTCACTGGGCCTGGCACCGTTGGTGGTAAAGCAGATGTTCGAGACCATCAAGGGCATCAACGAGCAGGGCACCACGGTACTGCTGGCGGAGCAGAATGCCTTCGCCGCACTGAAGATTGCCCACCGTGCCTACGTGATCGAAAACGGTCGCCTGGTCATGGAGGGTGATAAGGACGCGATGCTGGGTAACGAAGAAATTCGCAAGGCTTACATCGGAGCCTGACCCACAGCGTGTGCGCTACGACGCTACAACACAACGACACGTTACAGACGCTACAACAGTGAAAACAATAATCGGGAGAGATTCATGAGCAAAGGAACCCTTAAACGCTTCTGCCGGCTGGCCTGTGCCAGCGCCATCGCCCTGGCGGCGACAGGCGCCCAGGCTGCAGAAACCCTGAATATCGGTTTCACCGGGCCATTGAGTGGCGGTGCGGCCCTGTACGGCCAGAACACGCTGGAAGGTCTGCAAATGGCGGCCGAAGAAATCAACAGTAGTGGCGGCTTTCAGGTCGATGGTGAGACCTACGAAATCAATGTGGTGTCTCTGGATGACAAGTACGCCCCCAGCCAGGCCGCGGTGAACGGCAAGCGCCTGGTGCAGCAGTACAATGCGCCGGTCATTTTCACGCCGCACTCCGGTGGCACTTTTGCGCTGCAAGCCTTTAATGAACGCGATGGCTTTGTGGTGATGTCCTACACCTCGGTGCCCACGGTTACCGAGAAGGGCAACGAGCTGACCGTGCGTATTCCGCCGACGTTTACTGGCTATATGAAGCCCTTCACCAAAATTGCCATGGCCCAGAACGGCAAGAAAGTGGCCATCGCCAACGCCACCCATGACTACGCCAAATACTGGACCAAAGCGTTTGTCCCCACCTGGGAAGCCATGGGCGGTACCGTGGTTGCTGATAACCCCATGGACTACAACAAGTCTGCGGACTTCTACACCGGTGTGAGCAAGGTGCTGGCAGAGAAGCCTGACGTGATGTTCATCGGCGGCGCTTCCGAGCCAACCGCATTGGTGGCCAAGCAGGCCCGTGAGCTTGGTTTCAAAGGCGGTTTCGTGATCATGGATCAGGCCAAGATGGGTGAAATGGCCAAGATCATCGGTGGTTACAAGATGCTGGAAGGTTCCGTGGGCGTAGTGCCGCTGACGCTGTACGAAGAGCCCGGTGCCAAGGCGTTTGTCGCCAAGTATCACCAGCAAAACGATGGCAAGGATCCGACCACGGAAGTGGCCTATAACTACTTTGCCCTCTATTCCGTTGTTCAGGCCATGCAGGAAGCCGGCACGGTAGAAGATGCCACGGCGATTCGTGCGGCCATGGGGCAGGCGCTGAAAAACCTGGCGCCGGAAAACAACCCCTACGGTGTGACCGAGATTGATGCTAATGGCGGCATGCAGGCCGACCCCAACATTGCCACCGTGAAGGATGGCAAAGTCGTGCTGCAGCGTATTTCGGAAGTGCTGGCGGACTGATTCTCTCCGGCCGGAAGCGGGGCGCCAGGCGCCCTGTTTTTCGGCCCTTTTTAAATAATGAAATTCAATTCCAAAATAATTGAAAGTTGTCGGTAATGGGCTATAGTGTAGGGCCTGCACCGGCAGCTCCGTTCCCGTACCGGAGACACACTGCCTTTGGCGTGGTGACACGTCGCAGTCAACGAGGAGAGTCGTTATGAGTAGCCCGGTTAGCCTCTGTCGTGACAATGACATTGGCGTTATCCGAATCCATTACCCCCCCGTCAATGCACTGGGGCAGGGTGTCCGTGAGGGCCTGCAGCGTTGCTTGCAGGAGGCCCTGGCAGATGACCAGATTAAGGCAGTGATCGTGACCGGTGAGGGCAAGACCTTTCCTGCCGGCGCGGATATCCGCGAATTCGGTAAACCGCCGCAACCGCCGGCCTTGCCCGATGTGATCAATGAATATGAAGCCAGCAGCAAGCCCGTGATTGCTGCCATTCATGGCACTGCGCTGGGTGGCGGACTGGAAGTCGCACTGGGTTGTGATTACCGGGTGGCGCTGGACAGTGCCCGTCTGGGATTGCCGGAAGTGAAACTGGGTTTGCTCCCCGGTGCGGGGGGCACCCAGCGGTTGCCACGGCTGGTGGGCATTGAAGCCGCTCTGGACATGATTGTCGGTGGCAACCCGGTGAAAGCGGCGGCGGCCAAGGCGCTTGGGCTCGTCGATGAGGTCGTCAGTGGCGATCTGCTGGAGGGCGCCCTGGCTTTTGCCCGCAACGTCATTGACGAAAAGGCGCCGCTGCGTCGTCTCTGTGATCTGCCCATTCCTGGCGACAGCGGGGCTGACGTTTTTGCCCGCTTTGAGCAATCCATCGCCCGTCGCCAACGGGGATTCAAAGCGCCTTTCCATTGCATCAAGGCGGTACAGGCTGCCGCTGAGCTGCCCTTCGAGCAAGGGTTGCAGCGCGAACGGGAGTTGTTTGTCGAGCTGTTGCTGTCACCGGAATCCGCTGCCCAGCGTCATGTTTTCTTCGCCGAGCGCGAAGTGGCCAAGGTGCCGGGGCTCGACAAGGATACTCCGCGTCGTGACATCAACACGGTGGCGGTGATTGGTGCGGGCACCATGGGTGGCGGCATCGCCATGAACTTCGCCAACGCCGGTATCCCGGTGAAGATGCTTGAGGTGAAGCAGGAGGCGCTGGAAAAGGGCTTGGCCGTGATTCGTAGAAACTACGAAAACACCGCTAAAAAAGGCCGTATTACGGCCGAACAGGTGGAACAGCGAATGGCGCTGATCCAGCCCACATTGAGCTATGACGAACTGGGGGATGTGGACCTGGTGATCGAAGCCGTGTTCGAGAATATGGACGTGAAAAAGGCCGTGTTCTCCGAGCTGGATCGGGTGTGTAAACCCGGCGCCATTCTCGCCACCAACACCTCGACCCTGGACGTGGACCGTATCGCCAGTTTTACCCAGCGCCCCCAGGACGTGATGGGCATGCATTTCTTCAGCCCGGCTAACGTCATGAAGTTGCTGGAGAACGTGCGCGGTGAAAAGACCGCCGATGATGTGATTGCCACCGTGATGGACCTGAGTCGTCGTATTGGCAAGGTCGGTGTTTTGGTTGGCGTCTGTCACGGTTTTGTGGGTAACCGCATGCTGCACAAGCGTCAGGCAGAAGCGATCAAACTGGTGAACGAAGGTGCCAGCCCGCAACAGGTGGACAAGGTACTGTTTGACCTTGGCTTCCCCATGGGGCCGTTTGCCATGTCAGACCTGGCAGGCATGGATGTGGGATACCGTATCCGTGAAGAATTGCGCAAAGAGGATCCCGCCAATGCGCCCGCCCGTAACTGGACCGACGAGCTGGTGGAAGCCGGTCGTCTTGGCCAGAAAACCCAGGCTGGCGTTTTTGACTATAAAGAGGGCGACCGCACCCCTGTCCCTTCACCGGATGTCGACGGCATTATTGAACAATACCGGAGTGATAACGGCATTACCCCTCGTGCCATCAGTGATCAGGAAATCCTTGAGCGTTGTATGTACGTGATGGTCAACGAAGGCGCCAAGATTCTGGAAGAAGGTATCGCGGCGCGTCCGCTGGACGTGGATGTGATCTGGATTTACGGCTACGGGTTCCCGGTGTATCGCGGCGGCGTGATGTTCTGGGCCGACCAGGTGGGCGTGAAAAAGATCCACGACAAGATCAGCGAGATTTATCAGCAGACTGGCGATCCAGTCTGGAAACCGTCCGCGCGGCTGGCTGAATTGGCCGAGCAGGGGAAGGGTTTTAACCGCTAAAAATGTGGCAACCCGCCGTCGGTGCTTTTCCTTAAAGAGCTAACGGCGGTTGCGTAGCAAAGAACAACCTTTGAAGAGGTTTGAAGATGGATATCAACTACACCCCGGAAGAACTGGCGTTTCGAGATGAAGTGCGTTCTTTCCTGGATAACAAGCTGCCCAAAGACATCGCCAGCAAGGTGAAGAACGGTCAGCACCTGGGTAAGGACGATACCGTCCGCTGGCAAAAAATTCTTAACGAGCAGGGCTGGATGGCCATGCACTGGCCGGTAGAGCACGGTGGCACCGGTTGGTCGCCGATCCAGAAGCATATCTTCGAGGAAGAGTGTGCCGAGTACGGAGCTCCGACTGTGCTGCCGTTCGGGGTGAACATGGTGGCGCCGGTCATTATCAAATTCGGCACCGAGGAACAGAAGCAAACCTACCTGCCGAAGATCCTTAACAGTGACGTATGGTGGTGTCAGGGTTATTCCGAGCCGGGTGCCGGGTCTGATCTGGCAGGCCTGAAAACCAAGGCCGTACGCGAGGGCGATCACTACATTGTGAATGGCCAGAAAACCTGGACCACGCTGGGTCAGCACGCCGACTGGATCTTCTGTCTGGTGCGCACCGACCCGAACGCCAAGAAACAGGAAGGTATTTCCTTCCTGCTGATCGACATGGAAACACCCGGAATCACCGTGCGTCCGCTGATCACCCTGGATGGCGAACACGAAGTGAACGAAGTGTTCTTCGACGATGTGAAAGTCCCGGTGGAAAACCTGGTTGGCGAAGAAAACAAGGGCTGGACCTGTGCCAAGTACCTGCTGACCTTTGAGCGTACCGGTATTGCCGGTGTGGGCCAGTCAAAGGCCGCCCTCAAGCATCTGAAAACCGTGGCGCGCCAGGTGCAGCAAAATGGCAAACCGCTGATCGAGGATCCGCTGTTTCGCAATCGTCTTGCCGACGTGGAAATGGAATTGATGGCGCTGGAAATGACTAACCTGCGCACCGTCGCGGCGGCGCAAGCCGGTGGCGTACCGGGGGCGGAAAGTTCCTTCCTCAAGATCATGGGCACCGAGCTGCGTCAGGAGATCACCGATCTGTTCCGCCGCGCGGCGGGTCCGTACGCGCAGCCCTTCCTGCCGGAAAGCTTTGAAGCCGATTACGACGGCGAGAGTGTCGGTCCGGACTTCGCCAATACCGTGTCTGCCAAGTACTTCAACATGCGCAAGCTGTCGATCTTCGGCGGTTCCAATGAAATTCAGAAGAACATCATCGCCAAGATGATTCTCGGTTTGTAAGAGGTGAATGAGCATGGATTTTAAACTGAACGACGAACAGCGCATGCTCGAAGAAACCGTGGGCCGTCTGGTTCGCGATGGTTATCCCTTCGATGCACGCGAAAAGGCCCGCACCAGCGAGCTGGGTTATTCAACGCAGATGTGGCAGCAGTTCGCCGAACTGGGCCTGCTGGGTGTACCGTTCGCCGAAGACTTCGGTGGCTTTAATGGTGGTGGCCCTGAGCTGATGGTCGTTGCCGAAGGCTTTGGCCGTGGCCTGGTACTGGAGCCCTACCTGGCGACCGTTGTACTCAGCGGCACACTGATCGATGCGCTGGGCAACGATGCCCAGAAAGAATCCCTGATCAGCGCCATCGTGGGTGGCGAGCTGCGTCTGGCCCTGGCTGCCTACGAGCCGGAGGGCCGCTACGACCACACCCATGTGGCCACCCAGGCGGAAAAACAGGGCGACAGCTATGTGATTTCCGGTCGCAAGGCGGTGGTATTGCACGGCGACAGCGCGGATAAACTGGTGGTGATTGCCCGCACTGGTGGCGAGACTCGCGGCCGTGAGGGTTTGTCGGCGTTTGTGGTGGACGCGGATGCCAGCGGCGTATCCCGTCGCGGTTATGAAACCATCGATGGTCTGCGTGCCGCAGAGATCCATTTTGACAATGCCAGCGGCGAGCTGCTGGGTGAAGAAGGGGGCGCAGCGGACGCACTGGAAGCCTCACTCGCCCTGGGCATTGTGGCGCTGTGTGCAGAAGCGGCCGGCGCCATGGAAGTGGCATGCGACCAGACCTTGGCGTACATCAAGGAGCGTCAGCAATTTGGCGTGGCCATCGGCAAGTTCCAGGCCTTGCAGCACCGCATGGTGGAAATGCGCATGGAACTGGAAAAGGCCCGCTCCATGACCATTCTGGCAGCCTGCTCGCTGGATGCTGCACCGCAGGTGCGCGCCAAGCGTTTGGCCGCGGCCAAGGCCATTATTGGCAAATCCGGTCGCAAGGTGGCAGAAGAAGCCATTCAGCTTCACGGTGGGATGGGCATGATGGAAGAAACGGCCGTATCTCATTACGCCAAGCGTATCGTGATGATTGATCATCAGTTGGGCGATCTGGGATACCACATGCAGATGCTGGAAAGTCTTCTGGATGTGGATGAAGACGCTGCGTAACCCTGCAGACAAACAAGGCGGCCTCGGCCGCCTTTTTTGACGCTATCCTTCTTCCGGCTCTGTATGGACCGGGGGGGCGGCTCAAATGCTGTTCCTGAAACAGGATACGGGCTGTAGGCGCCTTGCTTGCAAGGCGATACCAAGCCCGGGCGAGGATAAAAACACATTACCCAACAGGGCACGGGATTAACGGAGAGCATTTCTCTGTGCCGTGTGGCTGCTGAGGTGAAAACGAAACACGGGAGAGCATTATGACAAGTAATCGCCAGATTATTCTTGCGAATCACCCGGTGGGAATGCCCACCGCTGAGGATCTGCCCTTGCAGGAGTCGGCGTTGCCTGAACTTCAGGACGGGCAGCTGCTGATGAAAAATATCTATCTGTCACTGGACCCTTACATGCGTGGCCGCATGAGCAAGGCGAAATCCTATGCTGCCGGGGTGCCTTTGGGCACTGCCATGCAAGGCGGTACCGTGGGGCAGGTAGTGTCGTCAAAACTTGACGGCTTCGCTGAAGGGGATTTCGTGCTCGGCTTCGGTGGCTGGCAGGACTACGCAGTGCAGGATAAAACCACCCTGCGCAAACTGGACCCGAGCCAGGCACCGATCAGCACGGCGCTGGGGGTATTGGGCATGCCAGGGTTTACTGCCTACGCGGGGCTACTGGAAATCGGTCAGCCGAAAGAGGGCGAGACGGTGGTGGTCTCTGCTGCCAGTGGCGCGGTGGGTCAGGTGGTCGGGCAGATCGCCAAGTTAAAGGGCTGCCGCGTTGTGGGTGTCGCCGGAGCAGAAGACAAGTGTCGTCATGTGGTCGAGGCCTACGGTTTTGATGCGTGCGTCAACTACAAGGACGACGACTTTGAAACCCGGTTGGCCGAGGCGTGCCCCAACGGTATCGATATCTATTTTGAAAACGTGGGTGGCAAGGTCTTTGATGCGGTCATGAAGCTGGTGAATGATTTTGCGCGCATTCCCCTGTGCGGCCGTATCGCCCACTACAACGACACCGAGGCGCCACAGGGCCCGGATCAGCTGTCGGCCTTCCTGACCAAACTGTTGGTCAAACGAGTGCTGATCAAGGGCTTTATCCAGTTTGACTATGCCCACCTGATGAAAGACTTCGTCAAGGACATGAGCAGCTGGATGCAGGCGGGCAAGATTCAGTATCAGGAAGATGTGGTGGACGGACTGGAGAATGCCGTCGAGGCGTTTCAGGGGCTGCTGGAAGGCCGCAATCGCGGCAAGCTGCTGGTACGCATCAGTGAAGATCCCACCCGTTAATGACCCACGTTGAAGCCCAGGTCGAACAGCTGTTCGAGCGCCACGGCGCCCGTTATCGGTGGCTGGCCACCGTCACCGTGATGCTGGGCACCATGTCGGTGGTGCTGGCATCCACCATTATCAATGTGGCCATTCCTACCATCATGGTGGAGTTCCAGCTGGCTCAGGATCAGGTGCACTGGCTGGCCACCGGCTTTCTGGCGGCCATGACCGTGGGCATGCTCACCAATGCCTGGTGTACTCACCGCTTTGGTGCCCGTGGGGCCTACCTGCTCGCCATGGCGGCGTTCATTGTGGTGTCGGTGATCGGTGCGGTCAGTGAGCATTTTGTCACCCTGGTGGCGGCCAGGGTCGGGCAAGGGTTATTGGCCGGGTTGATCCAGCCGCTTGCCATGATCACCATTTTTCAGGTGTTCCCCCTGAACCGTCGGGGTCAGGCCATGGGGATCTATGGCCTGGGGGTGGTGTTGGGGCCGGCAGTGGCTCCGGCCATTGGTGGGGTGTTGGTGGATACGCTGTCGTGGCGGGCGGTGTTTCTGGTGGTCTTGCCCGCTTGCGTTGTGGGGATGGTCATGGCCTGGCGATTTCTGCCCGGACGTGACGCCAAGGCCAGGCCGGTGACCCTGGACTGGATAGGTCTGCTGCAGTTGAGCGTGGGCATCACGGTGTTGCTCTGGGCGCTGGCCAATAGCCACCGGCGAGGGCTGGAGGATCCCGTGCTGTTGGCCGGTCTGTTCGTCGGCCCACTGCTGTTGGTGTGTTTTGTCGCATGGCAGCGCCGGGCTCGGCACCCGCTGATGGACTTGCGGGTGTTTCGTTATCGCGGCTTCACCGGCAGTTTCATCATGTCCATGGTGATCGGTGCGGGTGTGTTTGCCTCCACCTATGTGACGCCATTGTATTTCCAGCAGGTGCTGGGGGAGAGTGCCGCCAGTGCGGGGCTGATGCTGATGCCCGCCGGACTCGCCATGGCCTTTACCTTTCCCGTGGCCGGACACCTGACTGACCGACTGCCTGAAGCCCGACTCATCGTGGCCGGGCTGGTGTTGTTTGTGCTCAACATGGCCTTGATGGCCGGGGCCAGTCTGGCCACTTCTGCGGTGTGGCTGGTGTGGTGGACTTTGCTGGGACGTGTGGGCCTGGGGCTGATGATGCCGCCGTCGTCTACCGGGGCGTTGGGGTTGCTTCCCCCGGGGCTGATTCCCCAGGGCTCGGGGGTGTTCAATTTTGCCCGCCAGATCGGTGGTGCAGTGGGGGTGAATCTTTGCGCCCTGACCATTCAGTGGTTCAGTCACCAGCATGCGAATCGTTTCCCGTCGGCGGCTCTGGCGCAGCACTGGGAGTACGGATTCGATCGTGCCTTCGGGTTGTTATTAATGATTTTCCTGCTGTCGTTGATGCCGTTGTGGTACATGCATCGGGGGCTGACAGGTAAGGGAGAGAGAGGATGAACAGGTTTCCACGGGTACTGGTGATTGGCGCCGGTGCCATTGGCAGTTTTTACGGTGCGATTCTGAAACGGGCCGGTTGCGAAGTGGCTGTGGTGTTGCGGTCCGATTATGAGGCCGTCAACGCCACCGGTTTTCGCTTTACCAGCTCCCTTGGCGATTTGTCCTGGCGGCCGGATCAGGTCTATGGCCCGAACGATACTCCGGTGCAGACCGCTGATTACATCTTGCTGTGCGTCAAGGTGTTGCCGGGCGTGGATCGGGCTGCCCTGGTACGGCCCTGGATGGGCGAACATACCGGGTTGGTGTTGATCGAAAACGGGCTGGATATTGAACGTGAGCTGGCCGACGCTTTCCCGACCAATCCTCTGGTCAGTTGTCTGGCCTTTATTGCCGTGAGCCGTACCGGGCCGGGGGAGGTGAATCATCAAGCCTACGGCCAGTTGGTGATGGGCAATTTCCCGCGTGGATTTGATGAACATTGCGCTCGCCTCAGTGAGCTCTTCCAACAGGGGGGTATCAAGGTGGATGAGACCGATGCGGTGGTGGGGGAGCGTTGGCGCAAGTGTGTCTGGAACACCCCGTTTAATCCCCTGAGTGTGCTGGCTAACGGTGCAGACACGCTCAGCATGCTGGATGCTCCTGGTGGCGAATCACTGATTCGCACGCTGATGGAAGAAGTCATCGCCGTGGCAGAAGCCGATGGTTACCCCATGCCAGACGGCATTATCGACAAGAACCTGGAGGGTACGCGCAAGATGGGCGCGTACAAGAATTCCATGGCACTGGATTATCTGCAGGGGCGTGCCATTGAACTGGATGCCATTCTGGGGAACGTGGTGGCGATAGCCCGGCAGCATCAGGTGCCGGTGCCCCATCTGCAGACGATTCTGGTGGCGTTGCGCATGCGTCAGGCGTAGCGTCTTGACACGTTCCTGAAAGCCGTTGGCGCCCGTCGCCCGCGGCGTGTTTTCTACTCCTCCCTGATCCGCACATTTCTCTCCTTAGCCTGCCCCTATCAAGTCACCATGATCGGATATTTGTCAGGTTTGTAATTGAGTATCATTCGCAACAAGCGTAGTATCGCGAACCATTCTCATTATTGATAGGGGAAGATAATGATCTTATCGGCTCGCCCGGCACGTGTCGGGTTGTTGGCAGGGGTGGTTTGCGTGGGGAGCACACTGCTGTCTCCTGTCGTGTTGGCACAGGCCGGTGACACCAGCGGTGCGCATCAACAACAGCGGGTGCGCATTGCGCTGCCTGCCCAGGCACTGGGACGCGCTCTGGCACAGTTTTCCCGACAGACCGGCATTCGTTTTGTCGAAGCGCCGGGGCTGGATGCGGGCGTCACCGTGAACGCCGTTAACGGCACCTTGCCGCTGGTGGAAGCGCTGGACAGCCTGCTGGCCGGCACCGGGGTGCCTTACTCCTTCACGGAAGCAGGCAGCGTGCTGGTGGGGGCCAAGGCTGGCGAGGTGGCCGATGCCAACACCCTGGAAGCGGTGGAAGTGTCTGCCCAGACCACTGTGGAAGAGTCCGCCTGGGGGGCGGCAAGCAACGGTTATATGGCGACACACAGTGCTTCCGGCACCAAGACGGATGCACGTATTGTGGAGATTCCTCAGTCTGTCTCTGTGGTTACCCGTCAAGAGATGGATGATCGGGGTTCTGAAACCGTCATGGATGCGGTGCGTTATACCTCGGGAGTGCAAACCGAAACCCAGGGGATCGATAGCCGTGTAGACGACATTCGTATTCGGGGTTTTGATGCGTCCAGCTGGAGTAACAACCTTTACCTGGACGGGCTGCGGATGCCGCGTGGCGGCCAGTGGACGACCCCCCAGGTTGACGCCTGGGGGCTGGAGCGAGTTGACGTCGTGAAGGGCCCGGCTGCCGTGCTGTATGGCCAGGTAGCCCCGGGTGGCCTGGTAAACATGGTGGCCAAGCGCCCGACGTTTGAACAAACCAATGAAGTCGTTGTAGAAGCGGGCAGTTTCGACCAGTACGAAGCCTCCTTCGATGTGGGTGGTAATCTGGACAAGAACGGCAAGGTCATTGGCCGTCTCGTCGGTAGCTACAACGAAGGGGATTCCCAGGTCGACGAGACCGAGCTTAGCCGCACGTACCTTGCGCCCAGTGCCACGGTGCTTCTCAGCGATGACACCGAGATCACATTCCTCACCTACTACCAGAAGGACGACGGTGGCTCAACGTTCCAGTTCTCGCCGATCAAGGGCATGCTTGAGCCCACACCGTACGGCTACATTGACCGCAGTACTTTCCTCGGTGAGCCGGACTGGAATACCTATGATCGTGAACAGTGGGCCATCGGTTATGACCTGACCCATTACATCAATGATGCCTGGTCATTCCGCCAGAACGCCAAGTACAGCCATGTGGAATCCCTGTTCGATACGGTTGTTTCCAACCCTCGTGCCAACCCTAATGACGGCCTTCAGGCGGATAATCGCACCATGCTACGAAGGGCTGTTCGTGGCGAAGGGGAACTGGACAGTATCGCCGTGGATAACCAGCTCAAGGTGGTGTTCAACACAGGCGCCATGCGCCATAGCATGCTGATGGGGCTCGATTACTTGAGCACCGACTGGAACCATGATCGCTATCTGGTATGGCCCATGTCGCCAGACCCGGGAACCCCGGTAGCGCCGATTGATGTGTTTGATCCAGTGTACAGCGGCACGGCTGGTTTTGAGGATGCTCTGATACCGCAAATTCTCACCGATGTGAGTGATGAACAAATCGGGGTCTATCTGCAGGACATGATTTCCCTGGATAACTGGCGTTTCACTCTGGGCGCACGCCAGGACTTTTTTGACTATGAAGCCGATCAGGGCAGCATGAACCGGGCGGCACCGGGCACAGTGATCGCTTCTGAAGACAGTTCTGATGATCATGCTTTCACCTGGCGTGCCGGAGCCACTTACCTGTTTGATAACGGGGCGGCGCCTTATGCCAGCTATGCAACCTCCTTCGAGCCGCTGACCGGATTCGATTCCAGTGAGAGTGCTTTTGATCCTTCCGAGGGCGAGCAGTTCGAGCTGGGCATCAAATACCAGCCGCCGCGCCGCAACAGTTTGGTGACCCTGTCCGTGTTCGATCTCACCCAAACCAATCTGGTGGTGTCCGATCCTGCTCCACCTGCCGGCGCCGCCTGTACCGCAGATAACTCCTGTCAGCGTCAGACCGGCGAAACCCGTACTCGAGGCGTAGAGCTGGAAGGTAAGGCCTGGCAGGAAGATGGCCTGAGTGTCACGGTAAGCTACACCTACCTGGATGCCGAAATCAGCAAGGAAACGGACCCCGAACTGAAAGGCAACGTGAAAGAATTTGTGCCCGAAAACAGCGCAGCCCTGTGGCTGGATTATAAATGGCAAGAAGGGGTCTTGCGTGGTTTGGGCCTGGGTGCCGGTGCGCGCTTTACGGACAGTCTCTACGGTGATGCGGCCAACACTTACGAGGTAGATAGCTACACACTCTATGATGCTTCCCTTCGCTACGACATGCGCTACATAGGTTTGCAGGGTGTGATGTTCTCTCTGACCGGACGCAACCTGGCAGATGAAGAGTTTCTTAGCTCCTGCAGCGAGTACGGCTGCTCCTACGGCACGGCTCGTCATGTCACCGCTGGCGTTAGCTATCGCTGGTGATTGATCGCCGTTAACCGGCCCGCCTTGGCGGGCCGGCACGAAAGAATGGACAGGTTATGACATACCTTTTTACAGGCCTCGCCACGGTTGGCGCGGGCCTTTTGTTTTATCTGACCCTGAGCAATCAGCAGTGGTTGAAACAACCGTTGCCCGCCGGTCTTCGGCCGCTGGCGCTGATCGCTCTGGCGGCCAGTGTCGGGGCGTGGATGTGGGTCATGGATGACAAGGCAGGGTTCTTTGCTGCGCTGGTGATGTTGATGCTGGTGTTGGGCGTGTTGCCGTTGTTGTCCCTGTTGAAAAACGCGGAGGGTAAATAATGGCAAAGTCGAAAGCGGCGACCATCCAGCCGGACTGGATCAGTAAGACGTTGGCCGGTGCACTGCTCGGCCTCGGGCTGGCTGTGGCCATCAGCGGTCTGTTTGCCTGGTGGGGGCCGGGTGGGTTGGACGCCCCCAACAAGGTGCAGTTCAACATGTGGGTGATTCCGCTGTACTGGATGACCGTATGGAGTCTGGTCTATTTGTTCCGTACCGGGTTGCGAGCGTGGCTGGTGCTGGGTGCCGTCACCGCGGCGGCCCATGTTGCCTTGTTTGTGACACCGCAGATACTTGGAGCCAGCTAAATTGCGAGCCGATATTATCAAGACCTACAAGACCCTCCATACCTGGACGGGATTGATTGCCGGCATGGCACTGTTCATCGCGTTCTTTGCGGGCGCCATGACCATGTTCAAGGGCCCCCTGGATCGCTGGGCGACCCCGCCCGGGAATGACATCCAGTGGGTGGCTGAGGATCAGTGGTTGCCTCTGATGCAGCAGACATTGGCGGCTCATCCGGCGGCGGCCAAAGGGTTTACCTTGCATCTTCAGCCGGGAGAGAACGTAGGGGCACCGCTGGTCTGGGATGCCAATCCCGAGCGCTCCCGATTTGATCCCCAGGAGCCATGGGGCGCGACGCTGAATGAGCGGGGTGAGTTGGTTACCGCGCCTTTTGAAACGTCTCCCATGGCGAATCTGATTGATATGCTGCATCAGACCGCAGGCATCCCCGGGAATGGGCACCATCTTTTTGGTGTTTATGTGATGGGTGCGGTGTCCATCTTGTATGCGCTGGCCATCGTGTCTGGCTTGGTCGTGCTGTTACCGACCCTGGTAAAGGATTTTCTGATTGTCCGTCGTGGCAAAAACCTCAAACGGTTCTGGCTGGATGCCCACAATGTGGTGGGTCTGACCAGCTTGCCGTTTCATTTGATGATTGCGTTGACGGTGATTGTCTTCGCTTTCCATGACTTTCTGTACGACGCGCTTTCCGTCACCGTTTACAAGGAACGGCCGCTGTTCGAAATGCACGAGCACCATGACCGTGGCGTCGACACTGTGGCAGAAAATCTGTTACCGCCAGAGGCGCTGTTGGCCAACCTGAAAACCCAGGCCCCGGATTTTGTCCCCCGCGAAATGATGTACATGGGGCCGCTTGGCGAGCGAGCGGAAGTGCGCATTGCCGGTGAGAATCTGGAGCATATGGTGCGGGGTGCCGATCGGGGTTTTGCCGCCATGGATCCCTATACTGCCGAACTGGAAGGCACGGAGTACTTGCCGGGCCAGGAAGATCCCTGGACCGAGATTGTCATCAGTATCTTCGCGCTCCATTTTGGCAGTTATGGTGGCGACTTCATGCGTTGGGTTTATGTCTTCATGGGCCTGGCGGGGGCGTTCATTTTCTATTCGGGTAATCTGCTGTGGGTGGAAACCCGGCGTCGCAAACAGCGCCGCAACGGGGGGCCGGTAGAGCAAAAGCGCAACACCCGGTTGATGGCCAGTGCGACCGTTGGCGTGTGCTGGGGCTCCGTGGCCGGGATCGCCCTGTCGATGAGTGCCGGCAAATGGCTGCATGGCACCATGGCTGCGGACTCCCTTTACCTGTGGGCCTATTACCTGGTGTTTCTGGCGTCGGTCGGTTGGGCATTCTGGCGTGGGCCAGGCCGGGGGGCGGTGGAATTGATTGCCTTCGCCGGCCTGGCCTGGCTCACCGTGCCAATGACTGCCTTGTTGGCCTGGCTGATTCCCGCCGTGCCGGCCTGGGTGCAAACCGCCCCGGGCCCCCTGGCAGTAGACGGGAGTGCATTGCTGGCCGGGCTGTTGTTGCTGGAGATGGCCAGGCGTACGGCAAAACGGGTTTTCCATGGCAGTACAGACAGTGTCTGGTACGCCGGCGCCCAACCGATTGTGGACGAACAAGCGGTGGACATCAGGGAGAAACCGGCTTAACGCTTATTGAATACTCTTCAATCAGGCCGCGGCATGAAAAGAAACGTCATGCTGCGGTTTTTTTTGTCACTCTTTTGTTAAGCAATAAATTGATAAACGCATATTCACACCTGCTCAAGTGGGTGGAGGGAAACCCCTTAAAAGATAGCGTCTGGAAATGAGACAGAAACACTCGATCTGTCCGTGTATACGCCAAGTGTAGATAAAACGCTGATTTATGTGAACTTTTGAATTACAAACGCTAACGCCTGGATACCAGCGCACCATCGAACGCATGACCCGCTCTCCGTGACTATGTAGTCCGAAAACAAGAACAGGGTGACATGATGCGTACAATAAAATTCCCCGCGATCTCCTGCCTGCTGCTGCTGCCGCTGCTGCAAGCCTGTGAAGAAGACCCGGATGTCTTTGTTCCTCCTGAGCCAGGCAATGCACTGATCTACGCCTATCCATCAGATGGCATGGTGGATCTGCCGCTGGGTAGCAAGCTGCTGCTGACTTTCTCTAACCGGATTGATGAAGCCGCGGCTAAATCAGGGTGCCAGGCCGATGGTGATAGCTTCAGTGGGGCACTTTGTCTTGCGGATGATGAAGGCAATCTGGTCGATCTGAGCAGTGCGACGGTGTCGAACCGGGATCGCACGTTGACCTTTTCCATGGAAAATTTGCAAGCGGGGAAAGAATACAGTCTTTGGGTGTCTCCCGAGATTGCGCCGGGTGTGGTGAACCTGAAGCAGGAGGGCCCCCTGGTGACCTTCCGTACCCGTCAATACCATCCAGTGCCGAATCAGGCCCCTGCGGTGCTGTCCATCAATCAGGAAAAACCGGGCACTTACCTGCCGGAGGCGACAGCTTCCGCCCGTTTTCCATTCATGGATTTTTCGCCCGTACGGATTACCTTTACCGAGCCGCTGGTTGAAACCAGCGTCCGTTATGGTGACACCGTCAAACTTGAAAACAAGGCCTCAGGGGAATTGGTGGATGTGGCGATTCTTAACGAGCGTCACTACATCACTCTGGATCCAAAGGACGATTTGATTGGCGGTGAGACTTACACGTTGACTCTGGAAGGACTCGAAGATTTTGACGAGGATGTGATTGCCCCTGTGACCTTCGAGTTGACTGCCAGACAGTCAAAGGATGATGTAGCGGATCTGAATCCCCCAATCAAACAGTTGATGAAAGCCCAGCCCGCGCTGGGCGATCCTGGCTAACCGGAAATGTCCCGGCTTCATGGTTTGCCATTGAATCAATTCAATCTGGTCACTGAGGCGTTGGGGATAACCCAGGTGGATGCCCGTCCGCTGGTGTTGGAAGGCTGGATGGGCCGCCCGGACGAGCACGTGGAGGCCGTACCGGTGGTTGCCCGGGCAGGGCAACAGCTCCGCATTACCGGTATTGATCCGATCATGCTGGGAGGTGAGGTACGCACGCCCATGTTTACGGGCGACATCATTGGCACCTTCGTCACAGATGTTACCGGTTTTCTGACGACCAATCCTTATCGTCCGGAAGGTTTTCAGCCCGACGATGATTTTGCGCCAATGTATGTGCACATGAATTTTGATCTTGCCATGCATGCGGTGGAGCCACGCGGCAATGCTTCGGTGAACCAGAACCTGATGCATATCCAGGCCGTGGGTGTAGTCGATGTCAAAGACGGTGCGCTGACCTTCGAGGTGTTCCGGACGCTGGAGCTGGATGTGCTGAGCGGGGCCGCCAAGGTGAGCGCGGATTTTGCGTTGGGTGTGCGGGCCGACGTGGATTTCGAATTCGACCAGATCAATCGTGATCCGCTGCAAGCCACCGGGTCGTTCCCGGAACATAACCAGACACAGGTTGAACCCAGCAACAACATTATTGTTGTCTTCAATGAACCGGTCAGTGCGCAAGGCATGGAACAGGTGCAATTGTTCCGCCAGGACAGCAGCGAGCCCGTGCCTATACAGGTACGTAGCAGTGGCTCCAACCTGGTGATTACCCCGTTCAGTGAACTGGACGCCGGCGTGCGATATCAACTGGATCTGGGTGACGAGCTGAAGGACATGGATATCTATGAGCCATCCCATCTTCAGTTTGTCCCTGGTGATGCTACCGACGGCACTGGTCAGATTGTATTTGATACCGCGAGCTATGCTGCCAATGACGACGCTCCGGTATTGCCTCCGGTAGTGCTGGGGCTGTACCCAGGCATCGGCTGTGCACTCGAGGATCGCGGGGTCGAACAGCAGGATGCTCAGGGCAACACCTTGAAGATGGCCGGCCGTTGCGTCGGTGGTCTTGAAGACGATTCGTTGTACTACCCGTTTTTCTATGATCTCAGCCGTCCTATTGAAGTTAGCTTCAACATGCCCATGGACCTGACAACCATGACGTTCGGGCAGATTGCCGCTGATGGCCAGTCTTGCGATGGCGGTGCAATGTGTCTTGCCCAAGAGGTCAATGGCAACTGGCAGAACATTGACTTGTCAGCGCGGCGTAACAGCTTGCGCATTCGGGCTGTGCCTGCGCCGAATTCGATCGTGGCGGGTAATGATTACCGTCTGGTGATCAACGGAGGGGACGACGGCAAGCCGGTGTTCCGCAGTCATGAACGGTTCAATAATCTGGCCATCAATACTGACCCTCTCAATGGCATGGGGACTTGCGGACCGTTCAAGAACGAGCCCTGTGAAGGTGGACCATCGATCCTGATCGACTTTACGGCAACACCGGATGTCGGCGCCGCCTACGCTACAGTGCTGACACGTGAGTACACCGATGTGAATGGCAATGGGGTTTGGGATGACGATGAATTCGAAGCGGTCAACAATCATGCTCGGGGTCATGTCAAAAGCACCGGAGGGCTGATTGGCGGGGCCAATCTTGATGACGGTGACCAGATCTTTACTCATGCGGCCTTGCCGATGGCGTTCTTGCCAAAGGCACCGTTGGACCTCAGTTATATCGGTCTGGTGGAAGAAGAGCCGGGCCGCTGGTGTGCAACACAGGAAGATGCGGACGGTGATATCTATTGCATTACAACCCTGGGTGACACCGCCATCCCGGTTGAAATCAATGCCCAGCATGTAATGGGTACCTCCCTGATCGCCAATGCCACCTTGGCCATTCCGATCCTGGGTGATCTGATTCCGCTTCCGCTGGAAACTGGCGCATTGGTGTTACGTTTTCGGCCTTATGACGATATGGCTCCGCAACCGTTGCGAGGTTTCGTAATCAATGCCATCGACCCGGAAACCGGTGTAGAAACTGACGACCCTGTATTCATTACCCGTCTTGATGCGTGGCTGGACGCGCCGGATGTGCGTCTATTCTCCGCGTTGCTCCCTGGTGGCGAAGCACTGCCAAATGTGGCGGATGCCAATGTAAGAAGTCTGCCCGTGTCAGCTTACCTGACCGGTCCGGTGAAGTTCCTTCGCAATGGCCAAATTACGCTGGAATCCAGCAATGCTTCTGCAATTGCTGCATCCCTGAATTTGAGTGTGGATCTTGGAGCATTGATACCCGGTGTTGGAGATTTGCTTGATCTGATCCTTGGTGGCGTGTTGCCCCAAGAAGGAGTGGGATCACTTGAACTGGGGATCGACAAGGACGACTTTCGCATTCGCGTCGTCAATAACCCGACCCATGCTCGTTTGACCACTGCTGGCCAAGAAAACGCGGGGGAGCGTTAATCATGACAAAGAGTCGCTATAACAAGAAAGGGGTGGTGCTGGCCGGGTTGCTGGGCCTGTTCAGTGCCAACGCCAGTGCCAGCCAGGAAATGTATGGCCCGGATTATCCAGGAGTGAAATTCACCCAGGACATCTTTGGTGAAGATCGGCTGTATTTTCGATTGGGCGCGCTTTATATGAGCCCGGATGTTAAGACCAATTTCATCACGCTGAGCAACCTGTCAGATATTGCAGAGGTTGCCGTTGAGCCGGGCGAGCAGGAAGGGGAGGCCTTCAGTGATCCTCTGACTATCCCGGCTGCAACTATTGGCTATAAACTACGCTGGAAATTATGGGGCGGTGGCTGGTCAGTGGAAACTATGGCAGCGCTTCCTCCCACACTGGAGTTGAAAGCCAAGGGACGCCTTGCTGATGTGCCACTGGTCACGGAAGCCAATGGCATTCCCACCGGGGTGCCCGCACTGGGTGAGAAAGTAGCCGAGACCAAAGTGGCGCCCCCAATGGTTACCTTGGTGAAGCGGTTCCGTAATGATCGTGACTTTCGTCCCTATGCGGGTTTAGGTGTGGTCTACCTGTTCACCTATGACAGCCATGTCACTAACGCGACACTTACCGAAGTCGGCGAGCCCGAGCTCGACATTGAGGACAAGTTCGGTTGGGTGGGGCAACTTGGCGTGGACTGGCGTATCAGCGACTACTGGTGGTTGGCCGCAGATTTCAAGTACATCAGTGTTGAAGATGTCTCCGCGACCATGGAGCGCACCTTCATCCGGGCACCGGGCCTGCCCCAGTACCAGTACGCGGCGGTGGGAGATGCCGAATTCAACGCGGACATGAATGTGTACGCCTTCAGCCTTGGGGCCGGGTTTACGTTCTAATCCCGGAGTGTGCCCCCTTGTCTCAGGTTGCGGTTGAGTCTTTTGGTCATTGAGGCGGTGTTGCCCAACGTGAAATAGTGTTTTGAATACTGTTGCACGTTGGGCCCGATGCCGTTACTCGCCAACCACAATCACGCGTTTGCCACTGAAGGCGTTTCCGGCCATGTGTTCATGGGCGGCAATGGCGTTGTCGAAGGCAAAGCGTTCGAGTGGCAGAGGCAACAGTTTGCCGCTGGCAAACAGCGGAGCCAGTCGGTCGTTGAAGATCTGGCTCATCATGATCCGTTTTTCCAGCGGCTGGCTGCGCATGGTCATGCTTTTCAGGGTTTGCCGCTTCATCAACAGGGCGCCCAGATTCAGCTCGGTGCTCATGCCGCCGAGAATACCGATATTGACCAGCGTACCCTCGATACGCAGGCTGCCCAGCAGGGTATTCCACTGCGGCCCGACCATATCCAGAATCACCGCCACCCCCTCCCCATGGGTGACCGCATCCAGTTGCGCCTTGAGGGTGTCGTCGTCGCTGACCTGTGCGTCCAGTCCCATGTCGCTGGCGGTCTCAAGCTTGCTCAGGTCGCGGCTGCTGCCGATGGGGCGCGCGCCCAATGCGGCGGCGAGCTGGGTTGCGGCGAGTCCAACACCGGCGGTGGCCGGGCGAATCAGGCACCACTGGCCAGGTTGCAGTCCGCCTTCAAGAAACAGGGCGCGATACGCGGTGAGGAAAGCCTCGGGCAGTGTGGCAGCGCGGGCAAAGTCCATGCCGGCCGGCAGTGTCAGGGCTTCGCGTTCGTGGGTCACCAGTTGTTCCGCGTAGGCGCAGCCGGGCACCAGGCCCATGACATGATCCCCCACGCGCCGCGATTGCACCCGTTCCCCCACGGCGATGACGACCCCGGCGTATTCCAGACCGGGGATACGGCTGTCGGTGCCCGGCGCGGCGGGGGAGCGACCCTGCACCTGCAGCAGATCGGCCCGGTTGACGCCGATGGCCTTAACCTGCACGACGACCTCTTCCGGCCCGGGGCTGGGATCCGGCAGGGTCGCCAGTTGCAGTTGCTTGTCTTCAATCATCCAGGCTCGCATGGGCGGGCTCCCTTTCAAAAAAACGACGTCCTTTGTGCAAGCGCGCCGCCTGTGACGTTCCTGCGCAAAGGTCTCTGTGAAAAACACAAGGTTGGTTATGTCTCTTCAGTATCCGTTCACTGATCTGCCGTCGGCAGGGACGCGATTCAAGGTCGCCGAGGGCGTGTATTGGTTGCGGTTTCCGTTGCCGTTCGCGCTGGACCATATCAACCTCTGGTTGCTGGAAGATGGCGACGGCTGGACGGTGGTGGATACCGGGCTTGGCGTACGTTCCAGCCAGAAGATCTGGGATACCTTGCTGAACGAACAGCTGGACGGCAAACCGCTGACCCGCATTGTGGTGACCCACTACCACCCTGATCACCTGGGGATGGCGGGCTGGTTGCAGCAGCGTTGCCAGGCCCCCGTGGTGACCAGTGCCGGCGAGTGGGCACTGGCCAGTATGATCTGTGCGTCTTCCGATGAGCAGTCCATCAGCGGCTTCAAGGCGTTTCTTGGCAGCCATGGGCTGGGGGGCGAGGTGCTGGATCAGGTGGCGGGCAAGGGCAACGGCTTTCGCCGGGTGGTACGGCCGATGCCGGAGAATCCGCAACTGATCGGCGCGGGGGACTCGCTGACCATCCATGGTGAGCGCTGGCAGGTGCACATTGGGCGAGGGCATTCCCCGGAGCATCTGTGCCTGTACCGCGACAGCGATCGCGTGTTGATCAGTGGCGATCAGGTGCTGCCGACCATTTCCAGTAACCTGATGGTGCGCCCGTCCGCACCGGAGGCGAACCCGGTCACCGCCTTTGTGGACAGCCTGACGGCGCTGCGTGATGCCTTGCCAGACGACACCCTGGTGTTGCCCGCCCACGGCTTGCCTTTTCGCGGCATGACGTCGCGTATCAATGATCTGGTGGCCCATCACCAACGGCAGCTGGAGGTGGTGTGGGAAGAGTGTCGCTCTCAGGCCCGTAGCGCCCATGACATTCTCCCGGTGATGTTTGATCGCAAACTGGATGTGCAGCAACTCATGTTTGCCATGGGGGAAAGCATTGCCCACCTCAATTGTTTGATGGAGCAGGGCCGGGTGCAGCGCCAGGACAAGGAAGGGGTTTGGCATTTTGCCGCCTGATTCGGCCATGGGGTGGCGGTTGCTGCGGGCGAAACCAATGTGCTCATAACCCCTGTCCCAGGACCATCATCCAGATCGCCAACATTGGCACCACCAGCACAAAAAACACCCCGTTCCAGCGCCAGGCAATCTGGTAAGGCGAACGCCGGATCAGCTGGCTGAGCACCAGCATTGAGGCCGTGAAAGGGGAAGAAATCATCGACAGGCTCCAGGCGCACATCATGCCCACCGCCAGCAAACGCGGGTCGGCCAGGCTGCCATCCCCCAGCAGGGTGGCCAGTAACGTGACCGACACGATGGGGTTGAGTCCCAGTTGTGCCAATGCCACGACCAGCAGCATGGCGGCAATGGCCATGGCGGCGCCGTGCAGGTGGGTGGAGATCAGCAGCGCGTGCAGGGCGTCCACGTCAATCAATGGCGTCAGCAGGACGCCGAGACAGGCAGAGCCACCGAGTACCGCGATTTCGCCCCGGCTTGCCCCGAATATCAGTCGTGAGTGGCGGCCCAGCAGTGTCAGGGCACGGGGCAGCCCGGTGCCGCCTCCCAGGCGTCGGCGCTGACAGGCCATCCAGATAATGGCGGCTGCGGGGCACGCTACCAGCACGGCCACAGGCAGCCGCAGTTCGCCCAGCCCGGCCACCGCAAACACGCTCAGGGTGATGGCCAGCGCCAGCAGACTGAAGTGCCATAGTGGGCGCAGGGACGGCGCCCGGGTTGCGGGTACCTTGCTGGCCAGGTGTTGTGGCCGCAGTCGCCAGTCCAGCCACCAGCCCAGCAGGAAGAACAGGGCTGCCGTCGGCAGTGCCACCGGTGCCAATGTTGCCCAGGTCAGGCTTGGCATGTTGGCGAGGATCACCGCCATGGTGACGCCCAGCGGGGAGACCAGCGGTGCCAGCGCAAAGCCGCGCAGAATCGACAGCATCATGCGCTGCTCGCGGGCGAGTTGAATATCGCTGTGCCCGCCGGCGGCCTTCAGGGTGTTGCTGCGCTGGACCATGGCCCCAAACAGATTGAGCACCCCAATATTGATGATCAAGCCGAACAGGGCGGTGCCCAGCGACAGGGTGGGGTAGCGTAACGCCGGTTTTTGCCGGATCAGGGTGTTGCCTGCCTCGCGGACCAGCCGCGAGCGCATGGCAGACACACGCAGCAGGCCCAGCGACGAGACGAAAGTGGCAAAGAAACAGAGCCGGTCCAGCGCCTGAAGCAATACCGGCACCGGCTCCGGCAGCCGCCAAACTACGATGCCCGCCAATAACAAGGTCACCAGCAGGATGCCTTTGGCCATGCGAGCCTGACGGGGCCATTGCACCAGCAGGTAGATGAGCAGCGCTACGCGTGCCAGCCACGCTCCGGTTTCCAGGTCGAACACCAGAAACAGCAGCGTGCCCAGCATGCAAAGCGGAAGCGTTGCGTTCAGCAGGGGCAAGAAAGGGCTCTCATGGCGTCACAGCGGGTGAGGATCCTGCCTTGTCAGGCATGGGCGGCCTGGCGGGCCAGCTCACGGGCAATGACAATCTGCTGGATCTGGGTGGTGCCTTCATAAATACGGAACAGGCGAACGTCCCGGTAAAACCGCTCCACCGCATATTCGGCAATGTAGCCTGCGCCGCCGTGAATCTGGACGGCTCGGTCGGCAACCCGCCCCACCATCTCCGAACAGAACAGTTTGCAGCAGGAGGCATCCAGACTCACTTTTTCGCCCCGGTCCTTGCTGCGAGCGGCTTCCAGCACCATGGCGCGGCCGGCGAAGGCTTCGGCACGGGAATCGGCCAGCATGGCCTGAATCAGCTGATGCTCGACAATGGGTTTGCCAAACTGGGTACGCTCCATGGCGAAGCTCAGGGCATCTTCAATCAGCCGCATGGCAACGCCGACACAGACCGCAGAGATATGCAGGCGGCCGCGGTCCAGCACTTTCATGGCGGTTTTGAAGCCTGCGCCTTCCTTGCCACCGATGATGTTCTCCGCCGGGACCCGGCAGTTGTCGAAAATGATGTCGCAGGTATGGGCCCCTTTTTGTCCCATCTTTACATCGGCCTTGCCGCGGCTGATACCGGGGGTATCGCCTTCCACAATAAAGGCTGTCACGCCGCCGGCGCCCTGAATGCTGGCGTCGGTGCGTGCCATCACGGTGAACAACCCGGCATGAGGACCATTGGTGATAAAGCGTTTGGTGCCGTTGAGGATGTAGTGATCCCCATCCTTGTCGGCGCGGGTTTTTACCGCACCGGAGTCTGATCCCACATCCGGTTCGGTCAGGCAGAACGCACCGATCACTTCGCCGGTGGCCAGCTTGGGGACGTATTGCTGTTTTTGTGCCTCGGTGCCATCAATCAGAATCCCCTGGGCGCCGATACCGTTGTTGGTGCCCATCAGAGAGCGAAACGCGGGGGAGGTCCGGCCCAGCTCGAAGGCCACCAGCACTTCTTCTTCCATGGTCAGACCCAGGCCGCCGTATTCTTCTGGAATCGACAGGCCAAACAGGCCCATGGCTTTCATTTCTTCAGCGATAGCCTCTGGTATGGCATCGTTTTCAGCCACGGACTGTTCTGCGGGCACCAGACGCTCGCGAACAAAGCGGGCGATGGTATCAACGAGCTGGTTGAGGGTTTCAGGATCACGAATCATGGTGGGGTCCGGTTGTCGTGTCGATCGGGTAGGAGATCGCTGTGGATCACTTGCACCGGACTCTGTCACGGCCTATGCTGCCCGTCAAGTTTTGGAATTGAATTCCGCATAGCGGACAATCTGTGCCGCCAATGCTGTGCTGCCAGTACGGAGAACAACAATGATTGATGCCTATATCTACGATGGTTTGAGGACCCCTTTTGGTCGTCACGGCGGTGCATTGGCACCGGTACGGCCGGATGATCTGCTGGCGGGCGTGGTTCGTACCCTCACTAACCGGAATCCTTTTGCGCTCACCGCGTATGAAGACATCGTCATCGGCAGATCGGAAGATGCCGATGACGATGTCTTCAATGTGGCTCGCCATGCCGGTTTGCTGGCAGGGCTTCCGGAATCGGTGGCGGGCATTACCGTCAACCGTCTGTGTGGCAGTGGTCTGGCGGCGGTGCTGGATGCCGCCCGGGCCATTCGCTGTGGTGAAGGGCAGTTGCTGATTGCCGGTGGCACCGAGTCCATGAGCCGGGCTCCGTTCGTGATGGCCAAGGCCGAGGCGGCTTACAGCCGCGACCTGCGTATTTTCGACAGCACCATTGGCGCCCGTTTCCCGAACCCGAGAGTGGAAGCGGAATTCGGGGATGACAGCATGCCCGAAACCGCCCAGAACATTGCTGATGCGCTGGGAATCAGCCGGCAAGAGTCGGACGCCTTTGCGGCTCGCTCCCAGGCACGCTATGAAGCGGCACGGCAGCGGGGTTTTTTCGATAAGGAGCTGGCAGCGGTTTCTGTGCCTCAGGGGCGCAAGCAGCCGCCGCTGGACGTCACTGCCGATGAGCATCCCCGCCCCGCCGTGGTGCTCGACAAGCTGGCGGGCCTGCCGTCGATTGTGGAGGGCGGTATCATCACCGCCGGTAATGCGTCTGGTGTGAATGACGGCGCGGCGGCTTTGATTTTGGGGTCCCGTGAAGCGGGTGATGCCGCCGGGGTTGCGCCTCGAGCCCGTATCCTGGCCGGCGCGGTGGCCGGCGTGTCACCCCGCTTGATGGGGTTGGGCCCGGTGGAAGCCTGCCGCAAGGTGCTGGCCCGTGCTAGCCTCACCCTGGAACAGATGGATGTGATCGAAATCAACGAAGCCTTCGCGACCCAGGTGCTGGGTTGTTGCAAACAGCTGGGCATTGCCGGTGATGATGAGCGACTTAACCCCAACGGTGGGGCTATTGCGGTGGGGCACCCGTTGGGCGCCTCTGGTGCGAGACTGGCCTTGACCGCGCTGCGTCAGCTGGAAGCGTGTGGTGGCCGTTATGCCCTTGTCAGCCTGTGTATCGGCCTGGGCCAGGGGGTCGCAATGGTGATTGAGAGGCAATGAATAATTAATAGTTAATAATGAATAACGAAACCCGCAGGTCGGAAACTTCCGCCCTGCGGAATGAAACGAACGGGATTAGTAATGCAACGATTTGATTGGAAAGATCCGCTATTGCTGGAAGGCCAGCTGAGCGAAGACGAGCGCATGATTCGTGATGCTGCCCATGATTATTGCCAGAGCAAGTTGATGACGCGGGTGCTGGAGGCGAACCGGCATGAGGTGTTTGATCGCGAGATCATGAACGAAATGGGGGAGCTCGGTTTTCTGGGCCCGACCATTCCCGAAGAATACGGTGGTGCTGGTGTCAACCATGTGAGCTATGGGCTGGTGGCCCGGGAAGTAGAGCGGGTGGATTCCGGTTACCGTTCTGCCATGAGCGTGCAATCATCCCTGGTGATGTTTCCGATCCATGCGTTTGGCAGTGAAAGCATCAAGCGCAAGACCCTGCCAAAACTGGCCAGCGGCGAATGGGTTGGCTGTTTTGGGCTGACCGAACCGGATCATGGCTCGGATCCCGGCTCCATGAGTACCCGTGCCCAAAAGGTCGATGGCGGTTATCTGCTGAATGGCGCCAAGACCTGGATCACCAATTCGCCCATTGCCGATGTGGCGGTGGTGTGGGCCAACCTGGAGGGCAAGATCCACGGTTTCGTGGTCGAGCGCGGTGCCGAGGGTTTCACCACGCCGAAAATTGAAGGCAAGTTTTCCCTGCGTGCGTCGATTACCGGCCAAATCATGTTGGATGACTGTTTCGTGCCGGAAGAAAATCATCTCGATGTGGAAGGACTGAAAGGTCCGTTCAGCTGCCTTAACAAGGCCCGTTACGGCATCAGCTGGGGCGCCATGGGGGCGGCGGAATTTTGCTGGCAGGCGGCGCGCCAGTACACCCTGGACCGCAAACAGTTTGGACGCCCGCTGGCCCATACCCAGTTGATCCAGAAAAAACTGGCAGACATGCAGACCGAAATCACCCTGGGTCTGCAGGGGGCATTGCAGCTGGGGCGTTTGATGGATGCCGGGCAGTGGGCGCCAGAGATGGTTTCACTGATGAAACGGAACAACTGTGGCAAGGCCATCGACATTGCCCGCCAGGCCCGTGATATGCACGGCGGTAACGGTATCAGCGATGAATACCATGTGATTCGCCATGTCATGAACCTGGAAGCGGTGAATACCTATGAAGGGACCCACGACGTGCACGCCCTGATTCTTGGCCGTGCTCAGACCGGACTGGCCGCCTTCGGGTAAACCCGGCGCGACATCCTGATCGACCGAGAAGGCAGCCATCTGGCTGCCTTTCTTGTTATTGGGGTACCCTGATGAGCACAGCCGGGCAAGGGAACCGTCGCGGCGGGTCTGGGGAACCTCTGAATAACTCCTTGCATGCTCAGCGTGTCCTGAAGCGTGCAGCTGTTGTGTCTTGCCTCGACGGCAAGGGTGGCTCCCTTTCCTAGAGGCAAGGCGCAGCAGATGTGCGCTTCAGGCCGCGCCCTTCGGGTCTTCCAGGCTGGCCCGCACTCGTTGTTGCGCTTTTTCGATGGATGGACATACAGCTTCAAAATCGCGCCCCTCTTTACCTTTTGACCCATAGAGGGGGCGAACCAGCCTGAAAAACTGAGCATGCAAGGAATTATTCAGAGGTTCCCTCGGTCCATATTTCATTCGAACTTTTGAAGGTGCTGTCATGATGGGATCTCATTCGGGTATCACTCTGGGCTGGATGTCCCTGCTGCTTTTGACCATGGGATTGCTGGCGGGGTGTGATAATGACCCTCGCGCAACAGGGGAGGCGCCTGCAGTAAAAGGCGAACAGCGGGTTCTCTCTGGCAAGGTCATGTACCGGGAAAAAATCGCCATGCCGGAAGGGGCGACCTTGACGGTTTCCCTCGCTGATGTATCGCGGATGGATGCGCCTGCCGACATCATTGCCGAGCAGCATATTGATGCCCCTGGCCAGGTGCCGGTGCCTTTTGCGTTACGCTACCAGGCGGATGCCGTTGATCCAGAACGGGCCATGACGTACGCGGTGCGGGCGGAAATTCGTGGCGCAGGGGGTGAGTTGCTATGGACAACCACCCAGCGCAACGACGTGGATTTCAGTGCCGGAGTGCCGGCCGATATGACCCTGATGCTGGAGAAAGTCGGCTCGGTCAAGCGCGGCGCAGTGATCATGAACCGGGAACAGGCCCGCAAGCGTGGGGCCGATTTCTGGGCCCAAGGCAATGAGCCGGGCTGGCATTTGGTCATCGTACCCGAAGAGGTACTGGTGTTTGTCGGGGATTATGGGCAACGAACCGTCACCGTTCCTAACGCTGGTGCTCTTACTGAAGATACCGTGACATTGTACGAATCTACCTCGGAGTCAGCCGCCCTGCGTGTGGAGATAGAGAAGGGCGGTTGTGAGGATGGAATGAGCGGAGCGGAGTTTGCGTATCAGGTCTCGGTAACGCTGAATCAGAAGCTTTACCGCGGTTGCGGTGAAGATCTTTAATTGTGTCACCCTTTCCTGTGAAGGTTTTCTGGTAGCATGAGGGCAGATTGCGGGAACGCTTTGCTTTACTACACCAAGGAATCTCCATGCTTGATTATATTGCTCTTGGGCTACTGCTGTTTGTGGCGCTGGTGCTGTTTTACGGCGTCATTGTCATTCACGACATCCCATACGATATCGCCAAACACCGTGACCACCCCCATCAGGATGCAATTCATGTTGCCGGTTGGGTAAGCCTCTTTACCCTGCATGTCTTATGGCCGTTCCTCTGGATCTGGGCCACCCTGTATCGCCCCGAGCGGGGTTGGGGGTTCCAGCAAATACAGGAACAGCAGAAGAGCGATGAGGCATTATTACTGTCTATGCAGCAAACTCTCGATGCCCAGGCACAGCGAATTGATGCCCTGGAGCGCAAGCTGGAGGGGAATGCCTGATGGAAACGCTGATTCTCCTGACTTATGCCGCCATCTGTGTCTTTATCTTCAAGGTCTTCAAGATTCCGTTGAACAAATGGACGGTGCCCACCGCCATTCTGGGAGGTATCGTACTGATTGGTGCCATTATTCTGGCGATGAACTACAACCACCCCTACACCGATAAGGTGCGCCAGATCTATGTGGTGACTCCTATCGTGTCAGAGGTGCGGGCGCGGGTCCTGGAAGTTCCGGTGAAGCCTAACACCCCTGTCAAGAAGGGGGACCCTCTGGTCATTCTGGATAGCACCCGTTTCGAGGCGCGTGTGGCACAGCTCGAAGCGCAACTGGCGGATACCGGACAATTGGCCGAAGGCAATGTGGCCTCGGTGGCGGAAGCCCGCGCCAAAGTGATGCAAGCCACTGCCAAGCGCGACCAGGCGGTGCGGACCCTGCGCCGGTACCAAGGCGCGCCAGATGCTTTCAGCCGACAGCAAATCGATACCCAAACAGAGCGAGTTGCTGCCAGCCGGGCGGATCTTGATGCCGCACAGGCTGCACTGGCTAAAGCCGAGACCCAGCTCGATGGTTCAGTGGATGGGGACGACCCTGCCGTGGCAGCAGTGAAGGCGCAGCTTGAGGAGGCTCGCTTCGATCTGGAGAACACCGTAATCCGTGCGCCAATGGACGGGTTTGTCACCCAGCTGGCGGTGCGCCCAGGCATGATGGCTGTACCCTTGCCCCTCAAGCCTGTTGCCAATTTTATCAACCAGGAAGAGCGGCTCTACGTTGCCGCATTCCGTCAGCAATCCTTGTTGCGGCTGGAGCCGGGCGCAGAGGTTGAGATGGCTTTCACATCACTGCCGGGCCAGGTTTTCAGCGGTAAGCTGGTGCAAGTGATGCCGACCATTGCCGAAGCTCAGCTGGCTGCCGGTCAGGCGCTGGTAGGTGGCGCGGCTTTCCAGAAGATGGATAACGAGGCCATGGTGATTATCGAGCTGGAAGGGAATGACGAAGTACAGTCCCTGCCCATGGGGGTCAGTGCCCAGGCAGCGGTGTACACAGAACATCTGCACCATGTAGCGATCATCCGCCGGATCCTGCTACGGATGATGAGCTGGCGACATTACCTCTACCTGGATCACTGATCCTGGGTGTGAGTATCATCACGGGCGGCCTTGGGTCGCCCGTTTTGTTTTGGGCTGCCGGGGGAAAGCAGGTGAAAGACAAATCGGCCACAGGCCAGCCACAGCAGTAGAACCAGCAAGAGAAAAAAGACACTGCCGTCCTGGTAAAGCGCCAGGCTTAACGGCAGAAACAGCACGCCACTGAACAACAGCGCCATGATCACCGTAAGTTGGCGCCGGCGTTTGAGACTGGCAGAAGAGGGTTTCGGGTTCATGCTGTGGAGTTTAGCATAGCGAGTGTCATGCCCCAGCCGGAGCCATTGTCATCCACGGTTATCCTGTTCCTGCCGGTCCTGTAGACCGGGAAATCACCATCAACAAAAGCCGTTTTATCACCTGGCTCAGACCGGTGTGCGACCGTGATGAGGCCATGGCTATCGTTGAACAGGCACGTCAACGCTACCCGGATGCTTCGCACCATTGTTATGCCTACCTGCTGGGTAACCCCGCCTCAGCCCAGGCAGCCATGAACGATGATGGCGAGCCCTCTGGCACGGCAGGCAAACCCATTTTTAACGTCATTCAGCACAAGGGTATGAGTGATGTGCTGGTCGTGGTGACCCGTTATTTTGGCGGCGTGAAACTGGGGGCAGGGGGGCTGGTACGCGCCTACGCGGCAGCGGCGGAGTCGGTGCTGGCGGAGGCCGAAAAGGTAGAGAGTGTGCCGCAAGTACTGTGTCGGCTTGAGATGGGCTTTGCGCAGGAACAGCGGCTCAGGCATTGGGCTGCATGTCATGATGGGCAGGTGGAAGAGGTTAGCTATGGCCAATCCGTGGTCATGACATTGCGTTTTCCCCGTGATTGGATGGGGGAGCTGGAGCAGCTCTGCGCGGCCGAACAGATTCAGATTACTCTGCCATGAGCGGCCCGTTTGTCTGGCTCGATGTCGTAATTGGCTCTTCTCTTGCCTTTGCATCTGGCCCATGGTGATCTGATAGGACAATAACGACAACTGAGACTCTGGAGCGTTCATGGCTGACCGTCCCGTTATCGACCCCAATCCGAAGACCCTGCCCGACATCCTGGCCTCGCTACCGGATGACACTCCTATCGTTATGCTCAACCTGCTGCGCTTTCGCGACAAAGCGCAGTACAAAGATGGCGAAGCCGATTACAGCGGCCGCGAGGCCTACCAGAAGTATTCCGAAGTGGCCTTTGGCAAGGTCAAGGGGGTAGGCGGCGAGATGGTCTGGAAAGGGCGCGCCCTGGCGGGTGTCATTGCGCCGGAAGGGGAAACTTGGCACAGCGTCCTGCTGGTTCGCTATCCCTCCAAGCAGGCCTTCGCCTTGATGCTGGCCGACCCCGAATACCGCGAAGCCACCCGGCACCGTACTGCCGCGTTGGAAGAGGCGAGATTGGTGGCGATGCAGGAGGGATAGGCAGTTAACAGTGAATAGTGAACAGTTAACAGCGGTGCGGTTACGCTTTATGTGATCTGAAAGGCATGAGGCCGCGCCCAGAATTTGGATGCGGCCTCATGCCTTTAAACACAAAGAAAAAGCCTAATAAAGCTTGACAGGGTATGCTGCTCGGGCAGCCTTCACTGTTCACTGTTCACTGTTCACTGTTCACTGTTCACTGTTCACTGTTCACT
>OBIY01000065.1_pt1 | contig 41513 bp, 38 predicted proteins | sample 1519841 | NCBI WGS metagenome assembly OBIY01 (sample SAMN03019774, study PRJEB22545) | beach sand metagenome | biome: beach; feature: sea beach; material: beach sand | place: USA: Municipal Pensacola Beach, FL | collected 2010-07-30 | depth 30-40 cm m
CTGCCTCTGCAAACTGAACCAAATATCAGAGCCGCCGAGTCTTATCGTAATCTCTGGCAAACGATCAAAGCCCGGCTTTCCGGGGCTTGAGAATGCTCCCAGTACGCTGTTTGCATTCTCAGTGACGAGTTGTGCTTCACGCTAGGCACCGGGGTTCGGGAGCGGTGCATGTGCACGGTAGCGGCCAAGCAGAGACAGTACCAGGCTGCCGATGCCAATGAGCCAGATAAACAATCCCACCAGCCAGCCCAGTAGCGGTACCAGTTGAATGAGAGATGTGGTTAGGAGAACCAGGAAAAACGTGACGAGCAACCGCGCACGAGAGCCCGGTTGAGCTGCCGGTTTTCGGCTTGCAATCAGCTCGCATAACCAGCGCAGACCTGCCATATAGCCAAACAACAATACGAGCGCATAAAAGACGAATAATACGACGGCAGGCAGTAATCCGATAACCGTTACCATTAATATTACGGCAACGACGGGTACGCAAACCAACAAGGCAAAACCCAGTCCAACCGATGCCCATACCTTTTGTCTGGCAAGTTCGGCAGCGTTTGCAGAAAAGACCGGGAAAATAAGCAGGTAAACAGCACCAATGATGAACAGGCCAAGTATGAACAGACCGGCGGATATCAGTCCTACCAGGATGCCGGTCGTCTTATCAGGTCTATCCATACCCATCTCCGGCATTTCTAAGCGCTCGATTGCCCCCATGATTTGTGCGTTTTCAGCGATATCCAAAGAGGTTTCGCTGCGGTATTTCAATCGTCCATGGATACGGGCAGTGTCGAGAATGTGTATTGCCTTCGCAGTGAGGTCGACGTCACCTTCAATCGTTCCACTCAAGATGATTTCCTGACCGGCGGCTTTGAGTTCACCGCCGACATGCCCCAATACTTTGATAATCCGGCCCGCGAGCCACGCTGAGCTACCGGTTGTTCCGTCGGTTGCCAAAATGACATGGTCGCCCGCTGCGACAAGATGCCCAGCTGTGCGCGCTGACAGGGTGACATTTCTGCCTGCGAGGCGGGCATCATCCCCCACAAACCCCCTGAGAGTGACGGTTTCTCCCGCAGCTATAATGTCCCCGCTGACGTGTTCGCTGATGCTAACCGTATGGCCTGCGACGACGAGATCGCCTTGTATCTCTGTGGCGACCTCCACGGTTTGCCCAGCCAGGTAAAGATCATCATTTACTGGATTTGTGACGACCAAGTGCTTTTTATATTCAACATTGGCAGCGTTCACGGGCAATGCCAAGCCTGTAAAAAGAGCAATCAATAATACGATGCGTTGCAAATTATCCATCCCTCGCCTCCTTGTTTATGTCGAAGAGATTGGCTTTTCAATGTAGGCCGTTTATTGATTGAAAGCCGGTCGACGTTGCTGCAAGTTTGGTGGTGTTCAGCGGGTATTGAAAGTGTTTTTAGCGCTCCTGTTGATCTCGCTCAATATTTTTCAGGGGAGTAAGGGGCTGCTTGGGAGTCGCGGCGTGTGGCTCATGAAACAGACCGGCCAAACGGGGTGATTTGACCGGTCTGTTTGTTTGAGTGGTCTGCTATTTATTCTGGCGGGATTGTTCAGTATACAGTTGTACGATGCCGGTGATATTGTCGTGACCGTATCCTTGTTTAACACCCTCAACGTAAACATTCCCTGTGGCCGAGATAATCGGTGTATGGGCGCTCACCGCCGTACTGGAGTGATTCAGCAGGTGGAAGTCCTTTGCAACCAGTTCGATAGGAAAAGCGGGTGACCATGCTTCGGCAACCATTGCGTCTGCGGCCGCTTTTGCAGCAGGACTGCAAACGGGGGTTGCACTGATGGCTTGTAATGCCTTTTCAATGTTTATGCCGGCATGTTTTGCAAAACCGATCAGTTCAGCCATTACGCCCAGCTGAGTGCCGAAAAGGGCATTAACCATCAACTTAGTGGCTGCGCCAGCAACCTGGTCACCTACGTGGTGAATCGCTGCGGCCATTGGTTCAATAACAGGTGAGGCATGATCAACGATGTTGATGTCGCCACCGATCATAAAAATCAGCTGGCCGGCTTCTGCTTGTGGACGTGAGCCGGCAACCGGGGCGGTAAGCAATTTACGGTCGGCCTGTTTGAACTGTGCACTGAGCGTTTGAACAAAAGGTATGGAAAGCGTTGAGCACTCAATCGCTATTGTATCCTTGGACATTGTGCTCAGGACACCGTTTTGCTCATCTAACCAGATAGCCTGGGAAGCTTCATCATCTCGAACCATCGAGAAAATAAAGGCTGCGTTTTCGGTGGCGTCACGTAAGCGGGAAGCAATGACCACAGAGGTTTGTTCCAGCACTTTTGTGGGTTCAGGAGAGCGATTCCATACCGTGACGGAATGCCCGACATCAGACAATTTTTTTGCCATTCGGGCACCCATGGCGCCCATACCGAGAAAAGCGATTTTATGCATAAAATACCTTTTGGCGTTGATTATGCCGAGACGGATTGGTCTATCGTCGATTTTACGTGGGCCACATTGGTTGCAATGGTGGCTTCATCTGACGAGGCACCCTCCAACGAAAAGAAGTGAACGGCTTGAATACCCAGAAAATTCAGAACGAATTGCAGATAGGGTTGTAAGAAGTTCGCAGAAGCAAGTGTGTTCCCCGGTAAATAGCCAGAAGATCCGTAGGCGCAAATGATATAAGCGCGTTTTGTTTTTACGAGCCCTTGAAAGCGCTCGCCATCATAGGAAAAAGTATGTCCGATGCGTGAGACTTGGTCGATCCAGGCTTTCAGTGAAGAGGGAATCGAGAAGTTATAAAGTGGCACGGTTATTAATAATGTATCAGCGGCCTGTAGTTCATTAATCAGCTCATCTGACAGCGCTGTGGCTCGAATTAAGCCATCTGTGAGTTGTTCGGGAGGAGTATAGAATCCTGTTATCGTATCCTGCTGAATGTGCTCAATAGGGCGTGATGCCAGATCGCGTGATAGGAGCTTTGCATCTGGGTTTTTGGACAACCATTGCTTTTCAAAGTAATCACCTAGTGTGCGTGAATGGGAGCCTTCATGCCGAGCGCTGCTGTCAATACGTAAGATCGTTTTCATGAGTAAGACCTTGGGGTCAGTGAGTGGAAGAGATACTTTACTTATGAAGAAAACTAAGATAAATAATCTAAATATCACATTAATCATGCGGGATGCGCACGAATGAATCTTGATACCCTACGCTTATTTGTTGATACCGCTCGTAAGCTGAGCTTTGCTGCTGTTGCTGAAGCACATGAAGTGAATCCTTCTTCTGTGTCGCGCACGATTGCTCAATTGGAAAAGCATTTGGGTTTCCGCTTATTCCAGCGGACCACACGAACAATGACACTCACGGAAAGTGGGGAGATCTACCTTCAGCGTGTTGAGGATATTTTGAACAAGCTGGACGAAGCCGAAGAGCAGGCCCGGCGGGTGCATGCCGAGCCTGTGGGGACATTGCGAATGACATCATCTATTTCATTCGGTGAGCATATTATTGTTCCGCTTTTACCAACGTTTCGTCACAACTATCCAAGCCTCAAGCTGGAGCTTTTGTTTACGGACGCCAACCTGGATTTGGTTTCGGACAATATTGATCTGGCAATTCGGTTTGGCCGGGGCATTACCGGTAATGTCATTGTTTCCAAATTGTTTTCAACCACTTACCGCATTGTCGCGAGTAAAGAGTATCTCAAGCGTTTTCCAGTGGCCAAAGACCCAGAAGATCTGAAGCATCACAGGTGCACGGTTTATGCTTTACCGGGTTTTCGTTCAGAGTGGTCTTTCCGATTGCGGCAGGCAGGCAAAGACGCTTCAGTAAAAAAAGTCCAGATTCAAAGTGGCACCGTGTTAGCGTCCATGCTCAGTTTACGCTCGGTCGTTTTAGGTGGTGATGGGCCCGCTTTATTACCTGACTGGCTGGTCGGCAGTGATATTGCCAAGGGCAACCTTGTTGATCTTTTTCCTGAATATGAGGCAACAGCGAGAGACTTTGATACCGCCGCTTGGCTTGTATATCCCAGCCGGGATTATCTTCCCCATAAAGTCCGAGTGATGATTGAGTTTTTAAAAGAACATGTAGCAGGGCTGCCTCGGGTATCCTCTGCACGAGGGAGGTCACATTAGTCAAGCCCGGTTCATTCCAATGTATGCATCAACTAAATATGAGGAAGGGTGAGAGCGCTATCGCCCATATTGATAACGCCCTCACTCTGTTTTAACGTTTGCTGATGGGACAGGTATTGAGCCCGAATAGTTTGTAAAGCGGGCAAAATCCCACAAGCCCGGTGATGAGGGGAATAAGGCCTATGAGCCCCCACGGAGATTGTGGGCCTATCACTGTCAAACTGAGCAATGCCAAGCCTATGATGACACGAATAATACGGTCTGTTGAGCCTTCATTTTTTACCATGGATGCCTCCGGGTAGTGGTCTGTATGAAGGTTTACATTAGCTTAGCTGGTGGGGACTTTCAGTGACTAAGTCACTGATATGGATGGATTTATTGATTTAGATCAAATCGAGTAAATATTTTTTGCTGATGATCTGTATTGTGCCTCGCCCAAGTTTGATTGTTCCTTTTTTTTCCATAGCTTTGAGGTGGCGGCTGATAACTTCCCGGGCTGTGCCGATGTCGGTAGCAATAAACTGATGGGTCGTTTTAATTTGGCCCGATTTGTCAGTCATTCTTAACAAATATTCGGCTAAACGCTGGTCAATGTTTTTAAGAGTGACGTGCTCAAGTTGCTTCATTAAGTCTGTGAGCCGTGCACCAAAGTTTGCCAGTATGAAGTTACGGAATTCAGCCGAGCTTGTCGTCAGCTTCTCAAAGTCCTCCTGGCCAAAAACCAGGACTTTAGCTTCGGTCTCAGTCACCGCATCTGCAGGGTAAGCAAAATTGCCGAGCATGCAGGCCGTTGTCAGTACACACATTTCGTTGGGATGAATGCGATATAAAACAAACTCGCGCCCGTTCCCTGCGTGCCGGAGAACTTTGATGCTCCCTGACTGGACATAAATATAGTGTTGGCTCATTTGTCCTTGTGCAAACACGCGGTGATTTGCCGGGAGGGTGAGCTGTCTGGTGCTATCGATTGTGGTGGTGAGGTGTGTAATTGACATGCTGAGTATTTGTGCTCTGCAATTGTTTGTTTTTTTATTAATTTTAATCGTAACTGTGATTCAGTTCATCCCCTAATTAGGTGATTGCAGGAGAGATGAGGCTCTGCAGTACCTTGAGAATAAAGAAAAGGCCAGTGTAAAACTGGCCTCAAGGGGGGATTTTAGCGGCTTGGTTTTTTTGGAAAACCCGATGCTTTTAGCGTTCACTGCATGCTTTTCTTTAAGCGTTCATTTTTTAGGCGGCGTGATGTTGATTTTTATCGTTGCGCTTTTTAGCCTTTGACTTTTTTACAGAAGCAAGATTCTCCACTTTACGTTGTTTTTCATAGAGAAATCGCAGAACTTCCGACCGAAGGTGGGTATAGTCAGAGTCCTCGGCAAGTGCCAGGCGATCCCGAGGGCGTTCAAGGTTGATTTCCAGGATTTCGCCAATGGTAGCTGCAGGGCCATTCGTCATCATGACGATTCTGTCTGAGAGTAAAACGGCTTCATCAACATCATGCGTAATCATGATGACTGTATTTTTGAGCTCGTTTTGTATTTCCATCAAAGAGTCTTGCATGTGTGCACGAGTCAGAGCATCCAGTGCGCCGAAGGGTTCATCCATTAATAAAATATCAGGCTGCATAGCCAGCGCCCGTGCAATGCCTACGCGCTGTTTCATGCCGCCAGAAATCTCATCGGGCCGTTTATGCATGGCGTGGTCCATGTGCACCAGTTTTAGGTTATGTTCGATCCACTCTTTCGTTTCGGATTTGGTTTTTGTTTTGCCAAATACCTGCTTTACGGCCAGTTCGACGTTTTGGTACGCCGTTAACCAAGGCAGCAGGGAGTGATTTTGAAACACCACTGCTCGTTCCGGGCCAGGCTCTTTCACTTCTTTTCCATGGAGAACAACACCGCCGGTTGTGGCTTGATAAAGTCCGGCAACGATATTCAGGACGGTAGATTTACCGCAGCCTGAGTGGCCAATTAAAGAGACAAATTCACCTTTGGATATTTTCAAATCAACATTTTTCAAGGCGGTGAAGGGGCCTTTCGGTGTTGGAAAAACCATATCAATATGGCTGATGTCTAAAATGGGTGTCATATTATTCTCCGCTCGTGACGTGAGTGTGACGCAAGGTATCGGTTAGGCTGCAGCACTGTCTTTATCCCAGGAAGCAAAACGCTGCAACGCGAGCATCCCGCGGTCAAGCAGGAATCCAATAAAGCCAATGGTAATGACCGCCGCCATGATGCGCGCCAGCGAGTTTGAACTCCCGTTTTGGAACTCGTCCCATACAAACTTTCCTAAACCTGGGTTTTGGGACAGCATTTCCGCTGCGATTAACACCATCCAGGCCACGCCAAGTGAAAGTCGCATACCGGTGAAAATCATGGGTACAGAAGCAGGCAAAACGATTTTTTGTACATGCTTGAGCGCCGGTAACCTGAGTACCCGGCTGACGTTCACCAAATCTTTATCCAGAGAAGCGACGCCCACAGAGGTATTGATCAACATGGGCCAGAGGCAGCAGAGCGTTACCGTGATCATGGAGTTCAAAAATGATTTTGCGACCAGAGGGTCATTGCTGACATAAACCGCACTGACCACCATGGTGACAAGCGGTAACCAGGCGAGTGGAGAGACGGGTTTAAATATCTGTATGATCGGATTAAATCCGCTACGCAGCGCGCTGTTAAGGCCCACTGCGATACCCAGTGGTATAGCGACCAATGCCGCCAGAATAAAGCCGCTCATCACGGTAATCAGGCTGGTGACAATCTGGTCAAAGTAAGTTTCCTTACCGGTATACGCTCGGATTTTGGGAACATAGGTAGGGTCTTTTGCCACCCGGGCCGCGTTGCGTTTTTCCTGGCGTTCATAAAACGCCGTGGCTTTAGCCCGCTCAGCCTTGTGTTCGTTATAAAGCGACCCAAACTGTTGCCAGACGTCCGTGGGGCCAGGAAACTGACCCAATGAGGTATTGATGTTTTGCGCGGCTAATGACCAAATCATCAGAAAGGCCAGAATGCCCAGCAAGGGCGCAAGCGCCACTTTAACGCCATGCTCAAATACGGCATTCAGAATGGATGTGGCGGTGAGTTTGATGTCGCGTCCTTCAGTGATTGAAGCTGCATTTGACATGGGAACTCCTGAATATACTGCTGAAAGTAATATAAATCGTTAAGGGCAGGTGCCGGCTTAGAGCCGGTCACCTTTCTTCAGACCAATTTTGAATTTATTGATGTATTCATTGGGCTTTGTACCGTCGTAAGCAATGCCATCGATAAATTCGGTTTGGGTTTTTTTGAAGCCATCTTCCTTGGCAAAATCCGGGAACTCATCGGCTTTGGCCAAGCCTTCAGCAATCAAAGACTTTGCCGCCTTGGTGTAGATGTCTGGACGATAAACTTTCTTCGCCAAGTCAAAGTACCACTGATCACTTTGATCTTCGGAAATTTGTCCCCACCGGCGCATTTGCGTCATATACCAGATTGCGTCGGAGTAGTAGGGGTAGGTCGCGTTGTAGCGGAAGAAGACGTTAAAGTCGGGCACTGCGCGCTTGTCACCTTTTTCATATTCAAAAGTCCCTGTCATGCTGTTGGCGATGACATCGTAATCGGCGCCCACATAGTTAGATTGAGACAGGATTTTCACCGCAGCAGGACGGTTGGCATTGTTATTTTCATCCAGCCATTTGGCGGCACGGATCAACGCACGGGTTAAACGAATGGTGGTATTGGGGTATTTTTCTGCAAATTCCGCCGTAATACCGAAGACTTTTTCCGGGTTATCTTTCCAGATTTCATAGTCTGTGATGACCGGTACGCCAATCCCTTTGAAAACAGCTTGCTGGTTCCAGGGTTCACCCACGCAGTAGCCGTAGATAGTGCCTGCTTCCAGCGTGGCGGGCATTTGCGGAGGTGGCGTGACAGAGAGCAAAGCATCGGCGCTAATTTGGCCAGAAGTGTCGCCCTTGTGAGGTGCGTAGTAGCCTGGGTGAATGCCACCAGCGGCGAGCCAGTAGCGCAGCTCATAGTTGTGTGTAGACACAGGGAATACCATACCCATATTGAACGGTTTACCGTCTGCTTTGAATGCGTCTACAACCGGTTTGAGGTAGTCGGCTTTGATCGGGTGAACAGGTTTGCCATCCGCCTGCTTGGGAATATTCGGTTTCATCTGTTTCCAGATTTCGTTGGATACGGTGATGCCATTCCCGTTTAAGTCCATGGAAAACGGTGTGATGATGTGGGCTTTCGTGCCAAAACCCATGGTCGCAGCGATTGGTTGGCCGGCCAGCATGTGAGCGCCATCCAGACGCCCGTCGATGACACCATCCAGCAATACTTTCCAGTTAGCTTGTGCTTCAATCGTGACATAGAGGCCTTCGTCTTCGAAGTAACCATTTTCATATGCGATGGCAATCGGTGCCATATCTGTCAATTTGATGAAGCCAAATTTCAATTCTTCTTTTTCAGGGAAACCAATTTCTTCGGCCGCCTGTACATTCAGGGGGGCGGTCAGACTTGCGCCGAAGATTGTCATGGCGGCTGCTATCTTGAACGGTTTTAACCACTTCATACTTTCTTAGCTCCTTAATTTTAAAAATAAAAAAAGCGCTCTTAACTTCTCCAGACAAAACACTGCCGGACTGTTAAGTAAGCGCCTTTGCTTTTTTAAACGGGGTAACGCCGTTGCTACCCTGATGTTTCTTTTGTCTACATTGACAAAAGAGGGATGACATGATCTTCAGCACGGACTGTGCCAACTTGGTGAAGTGCTGAAAGTCAGTGGTTTTGGCAGGGTTTTTAGATAATTTCTTAAATTTTATAGGGCGACTTTTGTTGGGCTTGGTGCGGCTAATCTGCCGTTGCACCAAATTGGATCAACTAGTCTTCCAGAAGGTTCAGGATATCGATTGTATTTTTAGAGGCGGTCGCAAGGGTCATACCCTTATCCATCGCCATTTTACGCAGGTGTTGATAGGCTTGAGCTTCATTGATGGACTTTTTAGCCATGAGCATGCCTTTCGCCCGCTCAATGAGTTTACGTTCGGCCAGTTTCTTTTGTGTTTTTGCAAGCTCAGTGTACAGCGCACGGGATTCGGTAAATTGTGCTTGGGCAATATCAATAATCGGTTGCAGTTGCTGGGGTTGAAATCCACCCACGATATGGGCGCTGACACCAGCGCGAACCGCCTGTTGGAGCAGCTCTGGCGCGTGTCTTTCAGCAAGAATGATCACGGGGCGTGGGTTTTGCTGTGTGATTGTTTCAATGTTTTTTAGCAGAGATTCATCAATGACATTCACACCCACAATCACCATTTTGGGATTGGTGTTATGTACAGCATTATCGAGATCAGCATGATCATGGCAATACGTAGGCTGATAACCATACTCAGTTAAGATTTGTGCGAGTAACTCGGCTCGTGAGGTATTGGCATCCACCACCAGAATACAAAGATCCGCTGGATTCGATGACGATTGTTGTGCGGGTTTTAGCAGGGTGAGTTTCCTGCTGAGATTTTTTTCCATTGCCAAGCCAAAGTCCTCATTGACGCATCGGTGCGAACATCATTCAGGAAAAGTTCAGCAAAAAACCTGCCACTCTTTAAATCAGCGGCTTTCTAGGGCTTGTACAGCCAGAACCACCAGATAATAAGCAGAATAAGAATAATGCCAAAAAGATTAATCAGTAGCATGTTCATGGGAGTGATTAACGAGCCGATTTTGGTGAAAAAAAGCGCAGCCTGTTCGCATTACTGACGACAGTGACGGATGACAGTGCCATCGCTGCGCCGGCGATGACGGGGCTGAGGAGCATGCCCGTGAGCGGGTACAGAAGGCCTGCAGCGATGGGGACGCCTGCAATATTGTAAATAAAGGCGCCAAACAGGTTTTGGTGGATATTGCGGACAGTGGCCTGGCTAATGGCAATGGCATCCGCCAAGCCGTGCAGGGAGCCTCGCAACAGGGTGATATCAGCGCTTTCAATGGCGATATCCGTCCCTGTTCCGATGGCAAAACCCACATCGGCCTGGCTGAGGGCGGGAGCGTCATTAATGCCATCGCCGGTCATGCCCACAATTTCCCCTTTTGCCTGCAGGCTTGAAACAGTTGTGGCTTTGTCCTCAGGGCGCAATTCAGCAAAAAAGCGGGTAATGCCGGCTTGGTTCGCAACAGCCTGGGCCGTGGCTTTGTTGTCACCCGTCAACATGACAACCTCGAGCCCTTCTGATTGCAGTCGTTTAATAGCGCTGATGGCATCTTCTTTGATAGGGTCCGAGACCGCCAGAATGGCGGCCAACTGGCCATTAACTGCCAAATAAATCGGGGTTTTTGCGTCCAGTGCCAGCGACTCGGCGCGGTCTTCGTAATCATGGATGTTGACATTTTTTTCAGCCATCAAACGTTGATTGCCAAAGAGCAGGTCTTTCCCATCAACATGGCCTGCAACACCTTGCCCGGTGATCGCCGAAAAACTATCGACGGTTTGTGTTGCAATCCCCGTGTCAGCGGCAGATTCCATGATGGCAAAAGCCAGTGGGTGCTCCGAGCCTTGCTCAAGGCTGGCGGCCAACTGGAGAATTTCGGCTTCACGGTAGTTGGCGAAAGTCAAAATATCCGTCACCCGGGGTTTGCCTTGGGTGATCGTGCCGGTTTTGTCCAGCAGCATAGTCGTGAGGCGAGAGGCGCTTTGCAAAGCATCGCCATTGCGGATGAGTACACCGTATTCTGCGGCTTTACCCACCCCGACCATAATTGACATAGGTGTTGCCAAGCCCAGTGCGCAGGGACAGGCGATGATCAAGACCGTCGTCGCAGAGACAAGCGCGAAGGCAATACTGGGCTCCGGACCGATATTGAGCCAGATGAGCGCACTGATAACGGCGATGATCATGATGCCGGGAACAAAGTAGCCGGCAATTTTGTCAACCAGCCGTCCGATGGCCGGTTTAGAGCTTTGAGCGCGTTTGACCATTTCGATGATCCGGGCAAGTGCGGTGTCTTTGCCAATGTGTTGTGCTTCAAAAATAAGCGCGCCGTTGATGTTCATTGTGCCGCCAACCACGGTATCACCCATATGCTTTTCCACCGGCATGGGCTCACCGGTCAGCATGGATTCGTCAATACTGGAGTGGCCATCAATGACGAAGCCGTCAACGGGGATTTTTTCACCTGGACGTATTTGGATGCGATCACCCACTTGAACCTGGCTGATGGGAATGTCGCTAATTTTTCCGTTGCGAATCACGCGGGCTGTTTTGACTTGCAGGCCAATGAGTTTCTTGATGGCTTCGGAAGTGCGCCCGCGTGCCTTGGTTTCTAGTGCGAGCCCCAGATTGATCAGGCCGATGATCATAGCCGTTGCTTCAAAATAAACGTGGCGGGCCATGTCTGGAAAGGCCGCTGGAAACAAAATGATTGCCATGGAATAGAGCCAGGCTGTGCCAGTACCCAGTGCAATGAGGGTATCCATATTGGCATGGTGATTTAGAAACGCCTTCCAGGCACTGGTGTAAAAGTGTTTGCCCGCAACCCACATCACTGCGAGAGTGACAAGCCCGACCAACAGCCAGGCGATACGCTCGGTGCCTGTGTTGACCGTCATAGCGCCGCCAAGCAGGCCGTAAAGCATCAGGGGCACACCAACGCTGAGGGAGAGCGCCATGTCACGCATCAATCGTTTGTATGCCATTTGATCGGCTTTTTCTCTTTCACTGATCAGTGTGTGATCCGACGCATCGTGTATCGCTTCGGCTTGGTATCCAGCTGTTGCAATTGCGTGAATCAAGTCGCTTGTGGCCGATGTTCCTTCAACGGAAACGATACGCTCGGCGAGGTTCATCGTAGCCGATGAGACGCCGGGAACGTGTTGAAGCGCCGATTCAATCTTGCTGACACAACTGCCGCAGGTGGCGCCTTCCACCCGCAGAATCACTGGTGAGTGCGTGGCGGTTGTCTCGTCTTTTTGCCCTGTCAGGTGAGCGGTGTAACCTGCCTGCTGGATCGCATCGAGGAGGGCAGCGGCGGTTGCTGTACCTTCGATTGTGGCGCTCTTTAAAACAAGATTCATACTGGCATCTGTCACACCCGGTGTTTGCTTCAGCGCTGTTTCAATACGATTGACGCAGCTGCCGCAATGGGCACCCTCGACCTGAAGTTCGATACGTTGGATTGCTGCTGCGGCATGGGGGCTGCTTGGGCTGTTTGCCTGAGCTTTATTTGGTCGTCTCATGAGCTGTGGACTCGCTCCAATGTTCGATGAGGGGGCAAATTGATGCATCCCCTGGTTGTTTGTCTGGCATGTTTTGCCAGGTTTTCAAAGCCGTTTTCATACGGCTGTAGAGTGTTTGGGTATTTTCCAGTTCCTGTTTGATTTCTATCATGCGCTTTTCAACCAGGTTGCGCACTTGAGAGCAGGGCGCTTGCCCGCGGTCGGACTCTTCCAGGATGGCGGCGATATCCTGGATCGAGAAACCCAGCTGTCGGGCGTTGATGATGAATTTCAGGCGTTTGTGGTCCGTGAGATTGTATTCTCTATAACCGTTTTTGGGGTTTTTCCGCGGATGCAAAAGACCAATCCGCGTGTAGTAGCGGACGGTATCGGGTGAAATATTGACAGCCTGAGCCATTTCCTGAACATGCATGATGGACTCTCTCTTCGTACGTTAGTGGTACTCTACACCTTGGAGCGAGTCACAGGTCAAGCCCGTGTGTTTGCTGTTTACTTTTGAGAAGCGTGGTATCGGCGTACCTTTGCCTGCCTCGGTCGCCCACTCGTGTGGTCAGTGGGCGGGGCGTATCTCTATTTGACTTTCATTCCCGGTTCAGCACCGTCATCCGGAGACAGCAAAAATAAATCAGAACCGCCAGGACCTGCGGCCAAGACCATCCCTTCAGAAAGGCCGAAGCGCATTTTTCGCGGCTTAAGGTTGGCGACCATCACCGTTTTGCGGCCGACTAAGTCTTCTGGTGAATAGGCCGATTTGATCCCGGCGAAAACTGTGCGCCGATCATTGCCCAGACTCAATGTGAGTTTGAGGAGCTTGTTGGCTGCTTCTACGTGTTCCGCCGCAATGATTTCTGCTACACGAAGATCGATTTTACTGAAGTCTTCAAAAGTAATTTCATCCGCGAGTGGTTCGTTTGGGTGTTCACTGGCCGCGCTCATGGTTTGTTGAGCTTTTTCTAAATCTTCTTTTGAGGCATCAACCATGGCGGCCACTTTTTCCGGTTCGATCCGAGTCATCATCGCTTTGAACGGGTTAATGCGGTGTCCCAGCAAAGGTGTTTGGGCATCGTCCCAGCACAGAGGAGGTACATTGAGGAAAGATTCTGTTTTTTCAGCCAGAACCGGTAAAACTGGTTTGAGGTAGATCATGAGGATACGAAACAGATTAATACCGGTGGTGCAAATATCCTGTACTGATTGTTGCTGATCCTCCTGTTTGATTAATTTCCAAGGCTCTTTTTCGGCGATGTACTGATTGGCTTTGTCAGCCAGCGCCATAATATCGCGAATGGCTTTGCTGTAATTACGGGCGTCATAGTCGTTAGCAATGGATTCAGACTGCGCAGTAAACGTGGCCAAAAGTGCGGGTTCTGTAATCGTATCGCTCAGTATGCCGTCAAAGCGCTTGCTGATGAAACCGGCACAGCGGCTGGCAATGTTAATGGCTTTGCCGACCAGATCCGAATTGACGCGGGCGACAAAGTCGTCCAGGTTCAGGTCGATGTCCTCGACATGACTATTTAATTTGGCCGCGAAATAATAGCGTAGGTATTCCGGATCGAGGTGGTCCAGGTATGTGCGTGCTTTGATAAAGGTACCACGTGATTTAGACATTTTGGCACCGTCAACGGTGAGGAAGCCGTGGCAAAAAACTGCGGTGGGCATGCGGTATCCGGCTCCGTGCAGTATGGCGGGCCAGAACAGGGTGTGGAAGTAGGCAATGTCTTTGCCAATAAAATGGTAGAGCTCTGCTTGACTGTCCTTACCCCAGACGTCGTTAAAATCCTGCCCTGTCTTATCGCAGAGGTTTTGGTAACTGGCCATGTAGCCAATGGGGGCATCGAGCCAAACATAAAAGTATTTACCCGGTGCATCGGGAATTTCGAATCCCCAGTAAGGGGCATCGCGAGATATGTCCCAATCCTGTAATCCGGCATCAAACCATTCTTGGAGTTTATTGGATATTTCAGGCTGCAGTTTGCCGCTTGTCGTCCACTCTTTTAAGAGTGTTTCAAAATGGTTCAGTTTAAAAAAGTAATGCTCAGAGGCTTTTTTGACCGGCGTCGCGCCCGAAATAGCCGAGACGGGGTTGATCAGATCAGCTGGGGTATAGGTAGCACCACACGACTCGCAGGAATCGCCATATTGATCATCTGTTTTGCACTTTGGACACGTCCCTTTAATAAAACGGTCAGGCAGGAACATGCCCGCAGACTCATCGTAAGCTTGCATGATAGTGCGCTGGGTGATGTGCCCAGCTGATTTCAGATTGTTGTAAATGGTATTGCTGTAGTGGCGATTTTCTTCTGAATGCGTGGAATAGTAGTTATCAAAAACAATGTGGAAGTGAGCAAAGTCGCGGGTGTGTTCCTTGTAGACCGCATCAATGAGCGCTTCCGGGGTTGTGTTTTCCGCCTGTGCTTTGAGCATGATGGGTGTGCCGTGGGCATCGTCTGCACAGACATACGTACAGTCATGGCCGCGTGTTTTCTGAAAACGTACCCAGATATCTGTTTGTAGGTATTCCACGAGGTGACCTAAATGAATAGAGCCGTTGGCATAGGGAAGAGCACTGGTAACAAGTATTTTTCTTTGTGATGATGTCATAACCGGTTCAGGCAAAGCATGATTAAAGTGATCCATTATATAGCCCAGCCTACAAAATGAATATTTTTAAACTACGCTTAAATTAACGTGGGCCAATCTGTGATCTGGGTACCAGTGTTTTTGTCAGCTACGTTTGAACATAAGGCGAGCGTACGGTACTTGGTTTAGGAAATGCATCAGGAGTGACTGATGGGTCACGAGTGATCGGAATCAGGAGTATGGATACATGAAAAGCGCAGAAAATTCAGGGAATGAATGGCATAACTCGCGACTTTACCTGCAGGATTCTCGTTCGTTTGTTAGTCCAGAGGATGAAATTTCACTTTATGAGCTGTTGAATGCAGCCTTAAAGCGAAAAAAAATTATTCTGGGGACGATCCTTTTCTTTTTTATTATCAGCTTGTCGCTAGCCCTCATGCGGGAGGATCGTTATCTCTATACCACAGGTATCGAACTGGGTTCGATCGATGGTGAGGCAACAACCCGGATAGGCTCCCCCGAAACGGTCAAAGAAAAGCTTCACGTCGCTTATATTCCCCAAACCATTGCAGAATACCGGGCCGAGTATCCGGATGATGAGCACAATTACATCATTGATGTGGCGTTTGGCAAAGGCAGCAAACTGATTGCCTTGAGCAGCAAAGGCAAGGAAAGTTTAGGTAAAACTTACCTCGAATTGCATCAGCGCATTACGGATAAGCTCATTGCGGACCATCAGGGTAAGCTGGATGTTCCGAGAAACCGGATTCGTATGGAATATGAGCAGGCCAGAATTGCACTTGAGAAGCTTAAAGAAGAGTTGAAAATCGGTGTTGAAGAAAAAAGGCTACAACAATCGAAGTTGGATGCGACGTTTGCGCTGAAAGAATTTGAAGACACAAACCTGTTTCAAGTGCAGGAAATCAAATTGTTGAATGAAAAAAGCCGTAAAGAAAGCGCACTTCAGCAGCAGGTTAACGAGTCAAAGTTTTACGTGTCGCAAATTGATCGATTAATGGAAGATAAAAAGCTCCTGCAACGGGAGATTGACGACCTGAGAGTGCATTTACAATCGGCAGTTCAGCGTGAGCAGCAGGCTATTCAGAATGTGTCTAATGAGCAAAGCGCTATGTTGTTGATGCTACTCAGCAAGGAAATTCAGGATTACCGGGACAGACTGATGAGTTTAGAGCAGCAGTTAACGGTCACCCTGGAAGATAAAATCGAAGCAACCCAGCTGAAACATAAACAAAGCCTGGAGGCACAAAAAATCCAGCAGAAAGAAGTCAGCGAAGTTCAAGCCCAACTGGATAAGCTTTCTATTGTACGGAATGAGAAAATCAAGCATTTCACGCACCAGGTGAACCTTATTGATGCGGAACTGGCACAGAAAAAGCTGGACTTGGAGCAGCATATTCAGGAAGCAGAAGAACACTTCAGGCTTTTGGGGCACCGCCTGGAAGGGATTCAGGATACACGGTCTGTCGCACCGCCTTTGAAATCTGATCAACCAGCGGGCCTGGGAAAATCTTTAATTGTGGCACTCGGCTTAGCGGCAGGTGCAGCGATCAGTCTTATGCTTGTCCTTGTGTTAGAGGGTTATGAGCAATCAAAGCGCAAGTCGTTGCTTGCTCATAAACATCGAGGTGATTCCGTTCCAACCACTCAACCGGACGCTGCAGAGATGGTTCAAGGCAACGCCGGCTTGGTTGAACTGGCAGAGGAGATGGAATTATTGGCGCAGCAGAAAAAGGCGTCTTAGACAAGTTTTCTGAATCTTTATGTAAAAAGTACTTGTAGTTGAGCGCCTGGGTTTTCGGCACGCATAAACGCTTCGCCGATGAGGAAAGCATGGACGCCATTGCTTCGCATAAGCTGGACATCTGTTTGTGTGTGAATACCACTTTCTGTCACAGTGAGCACGGAAGATGGGATTTCACCTTTCAAATCGATGGTCGTTTGCAAGCGCGTTTCGAATGTGCGCAAATTACGGTTATTAATACCGATCATCATCGGGTTGAGTTGAAGGGCTGTCTTGAGTTCCTGCTGATCATGGACTTCGATTAACACATCCAGCCCCAAATCTAACGCCAAAGCATACAAGGTATGCAGTTGTGCGGTATCAAGCGCGGAAACAATCAGCAAGATACAGTCGGCCCCGATATGCCGGGTTTCATACACCTGATAAGGGTCGATAATAAAGTCTTTACGGAGCACAGGAAGGCGACAAGCCCGACGCGCTTTTTCCAGGTATGTGTCATGGCCTTGAAAAAAATCCTGGTCCGTGAGCACAGAAAGGCAGGTAGCGCCCCCTTGAGCGTAACTGTTGGCAATTTCAACCGGATCGAAATGTGCGCGTATCAGCCCCTTGCTTGGTGACGCTTTTTTGATCTCGGCGATAATGGCCGGTTCGCCGTGTTGAATACGGGCATTCAAGGCTTGGATAAAGCCACGGGTATTTGGGGCGTCTGCCACTTTTTCGCGCATTTCCATCAGGCTACAAACGGTTGAACGTTCACGTATTTCTTGATGTTTGCGAGCCAGTATTTTTTCGAGAATATCAGGGGTGCGAGTCATTGGTCTGAAAAGCGTTGAGTCAATTGAATGAATTGGTCGAAGGTTTGCAAAGCTGACTTTTCCGCCAGTACCGCGAGTGCACTTTCGACACCTTGCTGTAGCGTGCTTGCCAGTCCGGCCGTATAAATTGCGGCACCGGCGTTAAGGGCAATGATGTCACGTGCGGCGGTTGTTTCATTGGCAAGCGCCGCACGTATCATGGCCAGGCTTTGCTCCGCACTGTTCACCTGAATGTCAGTGAGTGGTCGAGGCGTCAAGCCGAAATCTTCGGGTGTAATGGTGAATGTTTGAATCATACCGTTTTTAAGTTCGGCTACATGCGTAGGACCATTGAGACTGATCTCATCCAAGCCATCTTCAGCGCTGACGACGAGGACATGCTGGCTCCCCAGGGATTTTAAAACCTGGGCCAGCGGTTCTACCCAGCCTTTATCGAAGACGCCTAATACCTGATTGGGCGCACTGGCAGGGTTCGTGAGAGGTCCCAAGACATTAAAAATTGTCCGGACGCCCATCTCCCGCCGGGGAGTAATCGCATATTTCATGGCGCTGTGGTGTTTGGGTGCGAATAAAAAACCAACACCAACTTGTTCGATGCATGTGGCGACCTGCTCTGGATCTAAGTCAAGATTGGCACCGGCGGCTTCCAGAACATCGGCACTTCCCGATTGGCTGGAGACAGAACGGTTACCATGTTTGGCGACATGTGCGCCGGCGGCTGCGGCAACCAGTGCACTGGCTGTTGAGATATTAAAGGTGCCAGAGGCATCGCCACCTGTGCCACAGGTGTCGACAAGGTGATCGGAATGAACGGTGACATGGCTGGCAAGTGCGCGCATGACGGCGGCGGCGGCCGCGACTTCGGTGACTGTTTCACCTTTCATGCGTAAACCGATCAGGAAGCCACCTATCTGCGCATCCGTCGCACCGCCGGTCATAATCTGTTGCATGATGGTGGTCATCTCATCATGGTTTAAATCACGATGTTCGATAACCGCGGCAATGCCTTCTTTGATATCCATAGATTGGTTCCCGCAGGTAATTACACTGAATGCTGATTGATAAAATTACGTAAGAGATCGTGCCCGTGTTCAGATAATATCGATTCCGGATGGAATTGAACACCTTCAACACTCAGTGTTTTATGGCGCACGCCCATAATTTCGTCGATCTCGCCATTATCTTTTTCTGTCCATGCAGTGACCTCCAGACAGGCCGGCAAGGTACCTTTTTCAATGACGAGGGAATGGTAGCGTGTCGCTGTGTATGGGTTGGAAAGCCCGGTAAAGACACCGGTATTCTTATGGTGAATTTTTGACAATTTTCCGTGCATGATGTCATTGGCGTGTACGATACGCCCGCCAAAGACCTGACCGATACTCTGGTGCCCGAGACACACGCCTAAAATGGGAATTTTCCCTGCAAAGGTTTCAATGCACTGCATGGAGATCCCTGCTTTATCAGGCGTGCAGGGGCCGGGTGAAATTACCAGGTACTTTGGGGCTAGCATCTGGATTTCATTAATGCTGGTTTTGTCGTTACGACGGACTTCAACCGTGAGCCCAAGCTCGCCGAAGTATTGCACGAGGTTGTAAGTAAACGAATCGTAGTTATCAATCATCAAAAGCATGGCGTTCTCCTTTTTCCAGCCGCTGCTGCAGTTGTGCCAGCGCGCGTTGGGTTGCTTTCAGGTCCTTGAGGATTTCATCCTTGGTGACCGTCTGAATGGCCTCCAACTGCTCTTGCTTAGCCTGGTCAAGATTATTCAGCACCACGGCGATGAATAAATTAACGATGACGAATGTGCCGAGTACGACGAAGCTGACAAAGTAAATCCATGCATAAGGGTTTAATTCCATGCCCGTATACATAATATCTGTCCAGTCTTCTAGCGTAACGATGCGGAACAGTGTTAACAGCGATAAACCCAGTGTTTCCCAGTGTCGGGGGTCATGCTGGTGAAAAAGGTGGTAGCCGGCAACGGCATACACATAAAAGATAATGCCCATTAGAATGACGATGTGCCCCATACTTGGGATCGAACGGATCAGGGTAGAGATAATGATGCGTAATTCTGGAATTGTTGAGACCAGCCTTAACACCCGGAGTAATCGTGCCAGCCGGGCCACCATCGCTAACTCGCCCGTTGCAGGAATCAGTGCAAGGACGATGATCGTGAAATCAAATAGATTCCAGCCAACACCAAAGTAGCGTCCGAAGTGGGGGGTGACAGCGTAAATTTTAATGGCGGCTTCCAAAACAAACGCCGCAAGCACGATCTGATTAATAAGCGTTAAGACCCCGCCATATTCCGCCATAATCGAGGGTGATGTTTCTAAACCGAGTACAACGGCACTGATCAAAATCAGAGCAACAATGAGATACTCGAATGCGCGTGTGATGACAATACGCTGACAAAACGCCTGCATAGTGACTTCCTTCTCGTCAATACGTTATTGAGTCAGTGGGTGAAGGCCGTTGGCAACCATTTGTGCGGCCCGGAACAGGGCGCGCCCTTTGGTCAGGGTTTCCTGCCATTCTGTTTCAGGGATCGAATCATAGACGATCCCGCCGCCTGCTTGAATATATAACGTATTGTTTTTAATCACAGCCGTTCGAATGGCAATGGCAACATCCATATTGCCTTGCCAGGAAAGGTATCCCACCGCGCCGGAGTAGATTCCGCGTTTGACGGGCTCAAGTTCATCGATGATTTCCATGGCGCGAATTTTTGGTGCGCCGCTGAGTGTGCCTGCCGGGAAGGTTGCACGCAATACGTCAAGCGCCTGCAGACCGGGTTTCAATTTACCGGTGACGTTGGAAACAATATGCATCACTTGTGAGTAGCGTTCGATGCTCATTTGGTCGGTGACTTTGACGGAACCTGTTTGGGCAATGCGGCCGACATCATTCCGGCCCAGATCAATCAGCATCAAATGCTCGGCAATTTCCTTTTCGTCAGCGAGCAACTCTTTTTCCAGCGCGACGTCTTCAGCGGTATCTTTGCCCCGGCGGCGGGTACCTGCTAATGGGCGAACCGTTGCCATACCTTCTTCCAGACGGACCAAAATTTCTGGCGAGGATCCAACAATCTGGTGGTCTCCAAGGTCGACAAAGTACAAATACGGTGAGGGGTTGAGATGTCTCAGCGCGCGGTAAAGGTCGATCGGGTCGTATTCAAAATGAATGGACATGCGTTGAGAAGGAACGACCTGCATAACATCGCCGTCAATAATGTATTGACGGATTTTATCCACAGCGGCTTTGTAGTAGGCCTCATTTTCAGGGGAAATGAAGTCTTTCTCGGTGATAGCGGTGACGACCGGCTTTTTCTCTGTAGACGGGATCGGTTGTTTAAGTGCGGATTCAATCTCACCAAGGCGGGTCTGTCCCTGCGTGTAGGCTCCTTCTGTTGCAGGGTCAATCTGTAAAATGATGTGTAACATACCGCTGAGGTTATCAAACACGATCACTTCATCGGAGACCATTAAAAGAATATCCGGCGCACCGATCGGATCTGGCTTGGCGCATTTGCCAAGTCGCGGTTCAATATAGCGGATGGTGTCGTAACCGAAGTAACCTACGAGTCCACCGGCAAAACGCGGGAGATCTTCGGTGCTATAAACCCGGTATTGTGTTTGGTAGTCCTCAATCCATTTGAGTGGATCTTCAACCTCATGGGTGTCTGTCACTTCGCCATCCACTTTGACGGTAACGGTATTTTCCCGAACTTCTAAGATGCGTTGGCAAGGTAAGCCGATGATGGAGTAGCGCCCCCATCGTTCGCCACCTTGTACAGACTCGAATAGATAACTGAAAGGTGTGGCGGCCAGTTTGAGATATACAGACAAAGGGGTATCAAGGTCTGCAAGCACGGAGCGGGTCAGTGCAACACGGTTATAGCCCTGGCGGGCGAGGTTTTCGAATTGTTCGGGTGACATGGCAGTCTCTTACATAAATCAAGTTATAGAATAGGCGCTTGAGCAAAAAAAAAGGGTTACCCCAGTCGCCATCGCCATATAACCGAATTGTAAGTGTTGCCGTTGTCTGTGAACATGTTTTGTGAAGCGATTAGTGTGAGGCCATATGGTAACTGGCTGAGTGCCAGAGTCAAGTAGCGTGACGCTGTTGACTGGTTTATCCTTGATGCCAGTCTAATTTTAATATTTTGGTGATGGGAGCTAGCATGGACTTTAGTTTTACTGAAGAGCAGAACGCCATACGGGATACCGCCAAACGTTTTGCGGTCGAGCATTTGCTGCCGGCTTATCAGCAACGTGAACGAGAGGGGGAAATGTCCCGTTCTGCCATCAAAATGATGGGGGAACTGGGTTTGATAGGTGTTGAGTTACCGGAAGCGTTCGGCGGATTGGGTGCCGATTGCCAAACTTGCGGTGTCATAATGGAAGAAATCTCGCGCGGTGATTTCAATATGGCGAGTATTCAAATTATGGCCGGTCTGAATGGGCAGATGATCTGTGATCATGCCCATGCAGATTTGGCTCATGAATGGGTTCCACGCATTATTAGTGGCGATGCGCTTGTGGCCATTGCGCTTACAGAGCCGCATGCCGGGTCCGATGCCGTCAATTTAAAGCTGGAAGCGCGAAAAAGCGGCGATAAGTATCTTTTAAATGGAGAGAAAACTTCCATTTCGCTCGCAACCCAGGCCGATGTCACGATTGTATTTGCTCGCACCAGCGATGATGGCGCCCACGGCGTCACGGCCTTTTTGGTCCCGATGGATTTGCCTGGTATTTCAACCAGTGCCTTCAACGACGTGGGTGGTAAATCGATTGGGCGGGGATCTATTTTTTTTGATCAGGTGGAAGTGCCTGCCAAAAATGTCATGGGTGATGTTGGGCAGGGCTTTAAAATTGTGATGCATGGTTTTGATTACAGTCGAGTCCTGATTGGGATGCAATGTTTGGGTGCGGCCATGCAATCGGTGGAAGAAACCTGGGCCTACGTAGCTGAGCGGGAGGCTTTTGGTCGGCCTATCGCCAAATTTCAGGGGGTGAGCTTTCCGTTGGCAGAGGCCGAGACAGACCTGGCGATGGGACGGTTTCTTTGTTACGAAGCATTGTGGCGCCGGGATCAAAGCCTGCCGCACACAAAAGAAGCCGCAATGTGCAAGTGGTGGGCGCCCAAAAAAGCCCACGATATCCTGATACAGTGTGTTTTATTGCACGGCCACGCAGGGTGGGGAGACGATTACCCGCATCAGCAGCGTATGCGCGATGTCATGGGCCTACAAATCGGTGACGGTACAGCACAAATCCAGAAGATGGTGATTGCGCGTGAAGTGGCAGGCAAAGTAACCGTTTCACACGTTTAAATCATCGGGCAACTTAATTTATCACTATAAACTTTGAACTGAGGAGCAAAAATGGATATTGATTATTCTCCAGAGGACCTTGCATTCAGGCAGGAGGTAAAAGACTGGTTTGAAGCCAATTTAACCCCTGACCTGAAAGCGGCGGCTGAGTCGGGCGCTGATCTGGGTGGCGCTGTCTCCATTGATCAAATGGTCGCCTGGGCTAAAAAACTTTCGGAAAAGGGTTGGTTGGCGCCCAGCTGGCCCAAAAAATACGGTGGGCCGGGCTGGAGCACGACTCAACTCTATATTTTCAATGAAGTGCGAGCAGAAGTAGGCGCTCCAATGCCGTTTTCAATGGGGGTTGCCATGCTCGGCCCCGCCCTCATGAAATTCGGTACACCTGAGCAAAAGGACCAGTACTTGCCCAAAATTTTGAGCTTTGAAGACTGGTGGTGTCAGGGGTATTCAGAACCGGGTGCGGGCTCGGATCTGGCCAGCTTGAAGCTGAGTGCCGTGCCTGATGGCGACGATTATGTGCTGAACGGATCCAAGATCTGGACAACCTACGCCCATTATGCAAACCGTATGTTTTGTTTGGTGAGGACCAACGCGGAAGGCAAAAAGCAGGAAGGCATTAGTTTTATTCTGTTGGATATGGATACGCCCGGACTCGATATCCGGCCGATCATCTCTATCGACGGTGCGCACCACCTGAATCAAGTATTTTTTGACAATGTCCGTGTTCCAAAGCGCAATCTGGTGGGAGAGGAAGGTCAAGGGTGGACCGTTGCAAAATTTCTTTTAACACACGAGCGCAGCAGTATTTCCGGTGTTGCCGAGTCCACTGCCAATATCAAACGCATTCGCCGTATTGCGCGTGAGCATGGGTATGATGACGATCTGCAAATGCAGCTGAAAATTGCCTCTTCTGATTTGGACTTGATGGCGCTGAGATATACCGAATTTCGCATGTTGTCTGGCCTCGAAAGTGGTCAGGTTCCTGGTGCCGAGTCATCCATGCTCAAAATTAAAGGTACTGAGTTACAACAGGCCATCAGCGAGTTGCGTGTCGATATGGCCGGACATTATGCCTATCCCTGGCATGCGGATACAGCCGTCGGGCCTGAAGACTTTCGCTATGCGACGCAAGTGTATAACTTTGGGCGAGCTTCAACCATTTATGGCGGCAGTTCGGAAGTTCAATACGGTGTACTGGCTAAAATGGTCTTAGGGCTTTAAGGAGGAGAAATTCATGGATTTGTCATTTTCAGAAGAGCAGCTCCTCATCAAAGAGTCTGTTGAAAAATTTATTGAAAAAGATTACGACTTTGATACGCGTAATAAACTATTGGAGACCGAAGAGCGATTCAGTCGGAGTAATTGGAAATCGTTTGCTGAACTTGGCTGGTTAGGCGTCGCCTTGCCGGAAGAGTTTGGTGGTTTTGACGGTGGACCGGTAGAAACCATGCTGGTGATGGAAGCCTTTGGCAGCGGTATGGTGCTTGAGCCCTACATCAGTTCTGTGGTTTTGAGTGGCAGCATCATTAACTTGGGCGGCAGTGCTGAGCAAAAGAAGGCACTCTTGCCACCCCTGATGGAAGGTGACTTGCTTTTAGCGACTGCATTTACAGAAAAAGAACCGGCCTATGCACCGGCCACTGTCAGCGTGAAGGCAGAAAAACAGGGTGATAATTACATCATTAATGGTGACAAGGTCATGGTTATTGATGCGCCCTCGGCAGACAAGCTGATTGTTTCTGCCCGAACAGCGGGTGAAGCGACAGACCCCTCCGGCCTATCCCTGTTTTTGGTTGACGCGAATGCTCCGGGTATTACATTAGCCGGTTACAACACCATGGATGGCGCTCGGGCAGCCAATATTACTTTTGCCAATGTTCAGGTGAGCGCCAGCGACCTGATTGGTGAAGCCGGGAATGGTTACGAAACGCTCAGCCGTGCCATTGAGTTGACAACCGCAGCACTGTGCGCACACGCCGTAGGCATGATGCAGAGCGCTTATCAGGCAACGTTGGACTATGTTAAAACGCGTGAGCAATTTGGTGTGCCCATCGGCAAATTTCAGGTTCTCCAACACCGATTGGTGGACATGTATATGGCTTTGGAGCAGGCGCGTTCCATGGTTTACATGGTGTCGATTGATGTGGCAAGCAATGATGCCCTCACTCGCCAAAAAGCGGTTTCTGGCGCAAAAGCCTATGTTGGCAAGTGTGCACGGCTGATTGCTCAGGATTCCGTTCAAATCCATGGTGGAGTCGGTATGACCGAAGAGCTGAATGTCGGTCACTACTTTCGTAACCTTACGTTATTTTGTAACGCATTGGGCAGCACGGATTATCACTTGAAGTGCTATGCCGAGCTTACAAAATAACCCAATCTTCTGAGGGTAGCCGGGTGAGTCAGGACAGAGTAATTTCGCCGCAGTCAGACGCTGTGGAATCGGTTCAAGAAAAGGCCATACGGCCACATCGCCTGTCTGACTACAGAGGCCAAAAACGTGCGCGTGAGCAAATGGAAATTTTTATTGCCGCGGCACGTGAGCGCAATGACCCTTTGGATCACTTGCTCATCTTTGGCCCGCCCGGCTTGGGTAAAACAACACTGGCGAATATCGTAGCCCACGAAATGGGGGTGCATATTCGCCATACCTCTGGTCCGGTACTTGAGCGCCCGGGCGACCTGGCCGCCTTGCTGACCAATGTTGAGCCTAACGACGTTTTGTTTATAGATGAAATCCATCGTCTCAGCGCTGTGGTTGAGGAAGTTTTGTATCCTGCTATGGAGGACTGTCAGCTGGACATCATGATTGGTGAAGGGCCGGCAGCGCGTGCGATCAAATTAGACCTGCCACCTTTTACCTTGATCGGCGCGACGACTCGGGCCGGCTTATTGACATCGCCCTTGCGCGATCGTTTTGGCATTGTGCAGCGGCTTGAGTTCTACCACGCCGAAGACCTGGCCGCCATTGTTGTGCGTTCTGCGGCGATTCTGGGTGTCCAGATCGATCAAGCAGGTGCAATGGAAGTGGCGCAAAGGTCACGAGGAACGCCGCGCATTGCTAATCGATTGCTGAGGCGGGTGCGTGACTATGCACAAGTGCGAGCAGAGGGCGCCATTAATAAAACGGTTGCCAGCGAAGCGCTGGACATGCTGCAAGTCGATTCGCTTGGGCTGGACAATATGGATCACCGGCTTTTGTTAGCCATCATCGAAAAGTTTGATGGGGGGCCTGTGGGGGTAGAAAACCTCGCCGCCGCCATTGGTGAAGAAGCGGGTACTATTGAAGATGTGATCGAGCCTTATTTAATCCAGCAAGGGTTTATGATGCGTACACCCCGTGGCCGGGTAGTAACGGGCAGAACTTACCAAAGCCTGGGTTTACCTCAACCCGAGGAACGTAACCCACCGGAGGAGGAAGAGCAAACCTCTCTTTTCTCATGATCAACTGAGATGAACTTAGGGACTGACTTTGACGTATTAACCCAAGTCTATCAATGGCTTTGTGATGGAAAGCGGCCTTATCTGTTTACAGTGATTGAAACATGGGGGTCTTCACCCCGACCTGTAGGTGCCCATATGGCGCTCGAGCCGGAGAGTGGCCAGATTGCCGGGTCTGTCTCAGGTGGTTGTGTTGAAGAGGAGTTACTGGCCATGGTTCGCCAGCACGATATCCCTGATCAACCTGTTTTCGAATGTGTGTTTGGCGATAGCCCTGATCAGGCGGCCCGATTACAGCTGCCCTGTAATAGTATTTTGCGCATCGTGGGGGAGCGGCCGGATGATACGGCTCAATTGCAAACGATACTGCGTTCGATTACTGAGCGAGATTGTCTTGAGCGCGAGTTGAATCTGGTCACAGGTGAAGTCAAACTCAACAAAGCCGTGTCGGCATTCAACGAATCGACCGTTTTGGAAGAGGGCTTAGTCAAAAAAATATACGGGCCATTGTGGGAGCTGATGGTCATTGGCGCCACGGATATTGCCCGCTACCTGGCGGATTTTGCACCCTCACTAGGCTATCGAATGACAGTGTGTGAGCCGCGGGAATCTTATCGAAACACGTGGGATTTGGCTCAGATTCAGCTTGACTCTGGCATGCCGGATGACGTGGTGGTGGCGCGGGTTAACCACGCTCGGTTTGCCGTTCTGGCTTTAACCCATGATCTGAAGCTTGATGACATGGCTTTATTGACGGCGCTGGAGTCGCCAGCTTTTTATGTCGGTGCCATTGGTTCAAAAAAAACGGATGCCGCACGGCGGGAAAGGTTAGCTTTGCTTGATATGCCAGCCGCTGCGATTAATCGGCTGAAAGGTCCGGTTGGCTTGCCGATTGGTAGTAAATCCCCACCTGAAATTGCCATTTCAATTCTTGCAGAGCTGGTTAAAATAAGATCGATCAAATAAAGTGCAGCGGTGATTGGGTTCCGCGTGGTGGAACTTTCGTGTAGGAGTTTAGGACTTAAGCAGTGAATGAAGGCAGTTATACGGAAGGCGTCTTTTCTTGGCCGGTGCGGGTTTATTATGAAGATACCGACTTTGCCGGCGTTGTTTATTATGCCAATTACCTCAAATTCATGGAGCGCAGTCGAACGGAATACTTGCGTTTTTTAGGCGTGGAGCAGGATACTTTACGGACTGAGAGCAACTGCATTTTTGTGGTTCGACAAGCACTGGTTGATTTCCACCAAGCTGCACGCTTTAACGACGCACTGAATGTTCAAACATCCGTCAAATTGAAAAAAAAGGCCAGTATCCTGTTTCATCAGCGTATTGAAAAAGCAGAAAAAAAGGGGGGAAGCCTGTTGATTTGTTCGGCTGATGTCACCATTGCCTGTGTGGATGCAGGTACTTTTCGACCCATGAGGATTCCTCGTTTTTTATTGGAGATGTTTGAGCGTGACAGCTGATCTTTCACTGATTCATTTGATTGCAAATGCCAGTGTGCTGGTGCAGGTGGTCATGGCTTTGCTCTTTCTGGCCTCTATTCTTTCCTGGGCCGTCATTTACGGCAAGTCGCGGCAACTCAATCTGGCAAAAAAAGAAGCCGACCGGTTTGAAGAGGTTTTCTGGTCCGGAGGGGATGTGGGTGATATCTATAAAAACCTACACCCGCGGCGCGATGAACTCAAAGGAATGGAGCGCATTTTTGAAGCGGGTCTCTCGGAATATGCACGCTTGCACCGGCAAACGCGTGATCCGGAATCGGTCATTAGCGGTGCTCAGCGGGCGATGAGGACCACCCTTGCCAGAGAAACCGATGAGATCGAAGCCAATTTATCCTTTCTTGCTACCGTCGGCTCAACCAGCCCGTATGTAGGCTTGTTTGGTACCGTCTGGGGTATCATGAATTCTTTCCGTGCGCTCGGAAATGTTCAACAAGCGACACTGTCAATGGTAGCGCCTGGCATCGCTGAGGCACTCATTGCCACGGCGATGGGGCTTTTTGCCGCTATTCCGGCCGTGATTGCTTATAATCGGTTTGCTAATCAGGTCAACCGTCTATTGAGCAGTTACGATAACTTTATCGAAGAGTTTTCTACCTTGTTGCAGCGTCAGATCTATGCCAGCAAGGAAAAGAAAAGCCAAGTGTCATGAGTAAACAGGCTGCGTCACGAAAAGCACCTATGTCGGAAATTAACGTCGTCCCTTACATTGACGTTATGTTAGTTTTACTGGTGATCTTTATGATTACGGCGCCACTGTTGAAAACAGGTGTGGAGATTGACCTGCCTGATGCCGCCGCTAAGCCACTGGATGCTGATCAGAAAGATCCGATCATTCTAACGGTCAACAAAGAAGGACTGTTGTTCTTGAACATCGGCGATGATCCTGATCAGTCGCTTTCTGCCGAAGCGGTCATGATCAAAGTCTCAGCCATCCTCAAAAACAGGCCAGGCGCTCCCGTGCTGGTGGCAGGCGATACAGGGGTGGATTATGGCGCCGTGATTCGAGGTATGACAATCCTGCAAACAGCGGGCGTCAAGCAGGTTGGCTTGATGACGGAGCCGGGTCAATAAGCGTATGCTCTGGGAAATGTTGAAAAAACACCCATGGGCAATTGGGATATCGGTTTTAGGCCATGTGATTGTCATTGCGGTATTGATAATCAGTTTAGATAGCCGCCCTAAGCCTTTATCCGTTGAATCTGGAGCCGAGCCTATAAAAGCGGTAGTCGTCGATGAAAAGAAAATTGACGAGGAAGCCCAAAAGCTGAAAGCATTAGCGGAAAAGAAAAAAACTGAAGCTTTGGCAAAAGAAAAGAAAGAGCAAGAAGCTTTACGTAAGCTACAGGCCGAAAGGGAAAAAGAAGAAGCCCGCCTGAAGCAGGCCGAGCAGGAGCGCGCCGCACTGGAGAAAAAGCGAGAAGAAGAAGCGGCTCGGCTGGCCGAGATCGAAAAACAACGAAAGGCAGAAGCTGAAAAAAGAGCAAGAGAACAGCAAGAAGCTGAAGCAAAACGTCAGGAAGAAGAAAAGCGTTTAGCTGCGGAAAAAGCCAAACAAGAAGCCGAAGCAAAACGCAAGAAGGAGGAAGAAGCAGCACGAAAGGCTGCTGAGCGGCAGCGCATCGCCGAACTGGAAGCAGAACGTGCTCGAGAAGAAGCAAGGGTAAGGGAGTTGGCAGAAAAACGCGCGAGTGAAACGAGCCGTCAGGAAGCCCGCCGCCTGGAGGGTTTGAATGCCCAATACGAAACGGCCATCAAACAAAAGATTCAACGTAACTGGATTAAGCCACCTGGCGTACCTAGCGGTATAAAGTGTGAAGTCTCTGTGATCCAGTTGCCAACAGGTGACGTCATTGCTGTGAGCGTGGAGAGTTGTACGGGAGGCGGGGAAAGTTTACGGCGCTCTGTTGAAAATGCGGTGAGAAAGTCGGATCCTTTACCGCAGGCACCTGACCCTAAACTGTTTCAACGTCAAATACAAATAACATTTTCAGCGGATAGTTAATAGATGAAAAGAGATCGACGTTTACTAAATACGCTACTTGGCCTGTTGCTTATTTTCGTGGCCGTTCCAGCCAATGCTGTTCTAAAAATAGAAATTACTCAGGGCACAGAAGGGGCGTTGCCTATCGCCATTGTTCCCTTTGGCTGGGAAGGGCCAGGCGATCCCCCAGAGGATATCGCCGGAATTGTGGCAGCCGATTTATCACGCAGTGGTGCTTTTGCACCGATTCCGTTTGATCGTTTGGTCGCGCGTCCTGAAAGTGGTGCAGCCGTTAACTTTCAAAACTGGAAAGTGACGGGTGTTGAGAGTTTGGTCATTGGGCACATGAAATTGACTGGCCCAGGCACTTACGTGATTCAGTTTCAATTATTTGATGTGTATAAAGAGCAGCAGCTCCTTGGCTTCAGCTTCCCTGTAAAGAGTGAATCCCTGCGCGTTGTCGCACATGAAATCAGTGATCTGATTTATGAAAGGTTGATTGGTATACGGGGTGCATTTAATACCCAGGTTGCCTATATTACGGCGCGTAAAACGTCCAATGGCGGGAAAAAATATGTGCTCGAACTTTCGGATGCAGACGGGTATGCCCCGGCAGAAATTCTTTCATCTACACGGCCGTTGATGTCGCCTGCCTGGTCGCCAGACACTTTACGTATTGCATACGTATCTTTCGAAAATAAAGAAGTTGCGGCAATTTATACGCAAGTCATCGGGACAGGTGTACGACGTAAGATATCTTCTGTAAAAGGGATTAATGGATCTCCTGCCTGGTCTCCTGACGGCAAGTGGCTGGCTTTAACGCTTTCACACAAAGGCAATCCAGATATTTATGTGATGGAGCTTGCCAGTGGAAGAACCCGGCAAGTGACGCGTAGTCGTGCAATTGATACCGAGCCTGCCTGGTCTGCTGATGGGCAGTCGATTATTTTTACCTCGGACCGTAGTGGGTCGCCACAAATTTACGAAATCGCCATGACAGGAGGCGCGGCTAAACGGTTAACATTTGAAGGCCGGTATAATGCCAGCCCTGCAATATCACCCGATGGAAAAACACTGGCAATGGTCCATTTTAATCAAGGGAAATACCAGATTGCGGTCCTGGATCGCCCATCTGGAGTGCTGCGAGTTTTGACTGATGGACAATTGGACGAGTCACCCAGTTTCGCACCGAATGGCAGTATGATTTTGTATGCGACTCAATATCGCGGCCGGGGAGTTTTGGGTGCGGTCTCAACAGATGGCCGGGTGCAGCAACGATTTACTTTTGCCGAAGGTGATGTCCGGGAACCGTCGTGGTCGCCTTATATTCAATAGCATTGGAACAGAGAAGGTCATCGATACTTTGAATGAAAAGTGGTTTGGGAAGCCTTCCTGGTAAAGAAAAAACACAAAGGAGAATAAATGTGAAACAACGTATTTTAGTCACTTTAGCGGTGCTGATCCCTCTTTTTCTTTCAGCATGTGGTACAGCGAATAACCAGCCTGTTGATACTGCGCCAACACCTGTACAAGCTGAGCCGGAGTCTCCAACGCCTGCGCCTGTGTCATCTACGCCGCCGGAGAGTACAACAGGGTTTACCCGGGAGGCGTTGTTTGACCAAACAAGTGTTTTGGCAGACAGAATTATTTATTTTGACTTTGATAAGAGTGAAATCAGGCCAGAATATATGACAATTATCGAAAACCATGGTGAGTATTTAGCCACCTACCCTGATGTGAAAGTTCGCCTGGAAGGACATACCGATGAACGCGGATCTCGGGAGTACAATATTGCTTTGGGTGAGCGCAGGGCTCTTTCTGTGAGACAGATGTTACTGCTTCAGGGCGTTAGTGAAGATCAGATTACAACGATAAGCTTTGGTGAAGAGCTACCCGCCTTGGATGGTCATGATGAAAGTGCTTGGTCGCGAAACCGGCGTGTTGAATTTGTTTACGATGCTAATTAACCCATAACCAGGTGAACCGATGATCAAGTTTCCACACTATCTGCTGTTAGCTCTAACAAGCGTCTCCATCATTTTTCCATGGTCTGCCTTTGCGGATCAGAATGAAGGCAGGGGCTCAAATCTTGAGCAGCGCGTTCAAAAGATCGAACGGATCATAGACAATAAAGTACTGGTGGACTTGATTCAGCGCATTACTTCACTAGAAGAGGAAGTCAGCCAGCTTCGCGGTGAGATTGAAAGCCAGAACCATGCCCTTGAAATGATGAAAAAGCGGCAAAGAGACCTTTACCTTGATAGCGATCGTCGGTTAAGAGAGCTTGAAAATAGATCGGGTTCGGCGTCATTGGGTCAAGATGCTTCCTCAGCAGAAGTCAATGCGCCCGAACAAGCGGTCGCTTCAACAGGAACAGGAGGGCCTTCCGCTCCGGTGCCAACTCAAGCCGACAGTGCGCAGGAAAAGGCTGCGTATAATAAGGCTTTTAATTTCCTTAAAGAGGGGCGTTACGCAAAAGCGATTGAGTCATTTGGCAGTTTTCTCGTTGCCTACCCATCGGGTGACTATTCCGATAATGCGCGTTATTGGCTAGGGGAATCGAAGTATGTTTCGCGCCTTTACCCAGAAGCTGTCGCCGATTTTGAACGAGTGGTCAAAGATCATCCGCAGAGCCCTAAAGTAGCCGATGCGAAGCTAAAAATTGGTTATGCCTACTACGAGCTCAAACGCTGGAATGAAGCAAAATCTATTCTGAGCAACTTGGTTGCGGAATATCCGGATACGCCAATTGCACGCTTGGCAGCTAAGCGGCTTGAACGTATTGGGAAAGAGGGCCATTGATCTGCTTTGAGATCTCTAAGGCCCCAGCCCAACGATTAAGATAAAATTTACAATTGTCTCTTTGACTCCTGGTCATTCTACGTTATCATTGTCGTTTTAGATCAGGGCCGTTAGCTCAGTCGGTAGAGCATCTGACTTTTAATCAGGTGGTCGAAGGTTCGAATCCTTCACGGCCCACCATCGCGCCATTTTTCCGAGTACGTTATTTCCTACCCTTTCACAGCTGTTTTTTTAGTTATGTTGTGACTTCCTTGTAATTTTCACCAAATAGCGCTGATTTACTTCTCAATAAAGGTTATTATATTGAGCTTATTTTTGTGACCAGCACGTGCTTTTGCCAAAGGCCTTTTCTTGGAGAGAGTTTCATGACAATTAATATCAACTTGTCAGCTTATGGAATTGAGGATGTCAAAGAGATTGTCCACAACCCATCGTATGACTTACTTTTTGCTGAAGAAACGGCGGAAGGCTTAAAGGGCTATGAAAAAGGGGTCGTCACGGACCTTGGTGCGGTTGCGGTTGATACAGGGATTTTTACAGGCCGCTCTCCAAAGGATAAATATATCGTTGAAGACGATGTAACACGCGAAACACTTTGGTGGTCTGGTCAGGGTAAGAATGACAATAAACCCCTAAATGAAGGCACATGGAAGCACTTAAAATCGCTTGTAGGGCAACAGCTTTCGGGTAAAAGACTTTTTGTTGTTGATACATTTTGTGGCGCTAATGAGAACACGCGTTTAAAGGTTCGATTTGTGACAGAAGTGGCCTGGCAAGCCCACTTTGTCAAAAACATGTTTATTCGCCCGACAGAGAGTGAATTGCAGGATTACCAACCGGATTTTGTCGTGTTAAACGGAGCTAAGACAACGAATCCGCAGTGGAAGGAACAAGGCTTGAACTCTGAAAACTTCGTTGCCTTTAATCTGACTGAAAAAATGCAGTTAATTGGCGGGACATGGTATGGCGGCGAAATGAAAAAGGGCATGTTCTCCATGATGAACTACTTTTTGCCGCTCAAGGGCATTGCATCTATGCATTGTTCTGCGAACGTTTGTGAAAAAGGCGATGTTGCGATCTTCTTTGGCCTGTCAGGCACAGGAAAAACTACACTTTCGACTGATCCCAAAAGGCAGCTAATTGGTGATGATGAACACGGCTGGGATGATGATGGTATTTTTAATTTTGAAGGCGGTTGTTACGCTAAAACCATTGGTTTAAGTGCCGAATCAGAGCCGGATATTTATCATGCAATTAAGCGCGACGCACTGCTTGAAAATGTTGTAGTCCGGGAAAGTGGCGTCGTTGACTTTAACAGTAACGAAAAAACAGAAAATACGCGCGTTTCATACCCTCTTTATCATATTGAAAACATTGTAAAGCCTGTTTCCAAAGCTGGGCATGCGAGCAAGGTGATTTTTCTGTCAGCTGATGCTTTTGGTGTGCTTCCACCGGTTTCAAAGTTGACCCCGGAGCAAGTCAAATACCACTTTTTATCCGGCTTTACGGCAAAGTTGGCCGGAACGGAGCGGGGAGTAACAGAGCCTACTCCCACCTTTTCGGCATGTTTTGGCGCTGCTTTCTTAACCTTGCACCCCACAAAATACGGTGAAATTTTAGAAAAACGCATGGCTGCATCGAATGCAACGGGTTATCTGGTGAATACAGGCTGGAACGGTACTGGAAAGCGTATTTCCCTCAGCGCAACCCGAAAAATTATCGATGCGATCCTGGATGATTCTATCGAGCAACAAGACTTCCAGCAGATTCCTGTTTTTAATCTTGCTGTTCCTCTCAGTCTTCCTGGCGTTGATGCAAACCTTTTAGATCCTCGATCAACATATCAAGATGCGGGTGAGTGGGAAGTAAAAGCGAAAGATCTTGCCGGTCGCTTTATCGAAAATTTCTCACGCTATACTGATAACGAGGAAGGCCGCTCGCTTGTAGCAGCAGGACCACAACTGTAACGACTGCGACGTTAAGGCTTGGAAGGTAGCTGACCATTTTTTAAAATGGCCAGCTTTGCTGTGATTCTTTCATAATCAGCAGATCCCGGTTGAGTTGTTTTCAAAGCGTATTTCAGCTGGTTGATCGCGTCTTCAATCTGATTCAATGCAATATGATAATCGGCCAAGGATTCTAAGCTGGCTGTTCTGTTGTTGGCTAACCCAGCACTTTTAGCTTGTAATTGAAAAAACTGCGCTGGAACCTGATCAAATGATCGGGTATAACTTGCCAAGTATTGGTAGGCCTTAGCGGGGCTCTTCTCGTCGATCAAAACTTCTGCATAGCGCCAAATAGCGGGCGAGAATTCAGGATAAGTTTTAAGCAATGCCTCGAACAGAATTTCTCCTTGTTGGAAGTTTTCCAGCCGGGCAACGCCTTCAGCCTCCAGTAGACGAATCAGAAGGTTTTCAGGATAGGTTGTTTTGAGTGCTTGTATAAATAACTTTGCCTCTTTGCTTTCTCCACTTTGTATCGCGGTAAGCGCTGCGCGATAACTATCTGATAGAGTCGGAGTCGTACGACCAGTTCCGTTTATGCTTTGTAAATGGAACGCTCTTTCTCGCTCGTTTGACAGGAGCCACTGTAGTCGAGCTTGAATCAGCTGGAAGTCAACGGTATTAATAACGTGGTTCCCGGAAGATAGAAGTGCGGCTCTGTTTTGAGCTTCTGCGATACGATTTTGCTCTAGAGGATGTGTGCGTAAAAACTCGATACTTTCTCTGCCATAACGGTTGTTTTGTGTTTGTAGTATTGAAAAGAATTCAGCCATACCGTTGGGAGAGTAGCCTGCCTGGGCCAACAGGTTAATACCAATGCGGTCTGCTTCGTATTCGTTTTTGCGCGTGAAGTTGATGCTATTTTGAGCGCTCGCAGCAATGCCTGCAGATAAGGCGGCTTGAGTCGCTGTTGAATTTTGAATACCGCCGAGGACAGCAATAAGGATGGCGGCGGCAAGAGGTAGATTCTGCTTGTTGGCTTCTTTAATGCGGTGAGCGATGTGCCGCTGAGTCACGTGAGCAATTTCATGTGCGATCACACCCGCGAGCTGACTTTCGTTTTGAGCCGACAGAATGGTGCCCGTATTAATGCCGATATATCCTCCAGGAACAGCAAAGGCGTTAATTCGACTGTCGTTAATTGTGAAAAAGTGGAATGTTTCGCTGCCGTGGTTACTGGCGTTAAGTAAGCGATTTCCCAAGCTTGTTATAAAGTAATTGGTTTCAGCATCATAGACAATATCAAGCTCTTTTCTGGCTTGAGCCATAAACGCTTGTCCCAGCTTCTTCTCTTCGGCAGGGGATATGACTAGGTCTACAGGTTCGCCGATGCTAGGGAGATTGACATCAGCAACGCCCAGTGTAGAAAATACAAGCGCTGACAGCGCTAGTAGGGGGCCGAACGTTCTACGTGTGTGCTTGACTCGTTGCTTGTTCACATAAGAAGATATTGCAAAGAATGATACTCACTTTACAGATCGTAGTTTCAGCTGGCAAGTTACGCCCGTGAAAGCTCGGTAAGCACCTGTCGTTCTTAAGTTCTGTTGTCATTAAATAAAGGGTCATGTGGAGGTGTCATGGTTGAGTATGAACACACACTTGATGTGAAGGGGTTACAGTGCCCGCTTCCCATATTAAAAGCAAAAAAGGCGCTCGCGCAGTTAGTCTCGGGAGAAGTTCTTTTTGTGATAGCCACTGACCCAGGATCAGTTCGAGACTTTGATGCGTTTTCCCGTCAGACAGGACATGCGATGTTGGAGTCCTACGAGCGAGACGGCAGCTATCATTTCCTGATAAAGAAATCCTGACCCGCTATTGCCGGGAGTAAATTGCTATCGTCCGTGTACGAGAGCATGTAAACCATGTAGAATTGCTCAGTTATTCGGTGTGATTTTTTTAGTTCAGTTAAACAGTGTTAACTCAGAGGTAAGTCCGTGAAGTTATCTGGTGGAGAGATTCTTATCCACGCCCTCGAAGAAGAGGGGGTTGAATATATTTTTGGCTATCCCGGTGGTGCCGTTTTACACATCTATGATGCGCTGTTTCGGCACGACAATATTCAACATATTTTGGTGCGCCATGAACAGGGAGCAACGCACGCTGCAGATGGATATGCACGGGCTACAGGTAAACCTGGTGTTGTACTTGTCACCTCGGGGCCGGGTGCTACAAATGCCGTAACAGGCATCGCGACAGCCTTTATGGACTCCATCCCGATGGTGATCATCACAGGCCAGGTTTCCTCGAAATTGATTGGTACGGATGCCTTCCAGGAAGTGGACTGTGTTGGGGTCACACGTCCGGTCGTTAAGCATAACTTCCTCGTAAATGATGTGACCAAACTGGCCGAGACAGTCAAAAAAGCATTTTATGTCGCGCAAACTGGGCGGCCGGGGCCGGTTGTCGTTGATGTCACAAAGGACGCGACGGACCCGAATATAAAAGTGCCCTATATCTACCCTAAAAAAGTGGAAATGCGTTCGTACAATCCAACTTTGGTCGGACACCCTGGACAAATACGCAAAGCAGTGGACCTTTTACTCAAGGCAAAGCGCCCAATGATCTATTATGGTGGTGGTGTTGTACTGGGCGAGGCCTCTGCTGAGTTAACAGAGCTTGCACGGCTACTTGGCTATCCCGTCACAGGCACATTGATGGGGTTAGGTGCTTACCCGGCAACTGATGAGCAATTTGTTGGCATGTTGGGTATGCATGGAACCTATGAGGCTAATATGGGAATGCACCATTGCGATGTATTGTTTGCAGTGGGGGCACGGTTTGATGACCGCATCACGGGTGAAATCAGCTCGTTTTGTCCACATGCCGAAATTATTCATATCGATATTGATCCGGCGTCGATCTCCAAGAATGTTCGCGTAGATGTACCCATTGTCGGGCATGTCAAAAAAGTACTGACAGATATGCTGGAAATGGTGCGTGAAACCGACAACCGGGGTGAGGCAGCAGTCTTTGCGCTGGATTCATGGTGGTCTCAAATTGATAAGTGGCGCTCTGTAAAAAGTCTGGAGTACGACCGCAGCAGCGACCTGATCAAGCCACAGTATGTGATTGAAAAACTGTGGGAAGTCACAAAGGGTGACGCGTATATCACCTCCGATGTTGGCCAGCACCAGATGTTCGTGGCGCAGTATTACAAATTTGATAAACCCCGCCGTTGGATAAACTCCGGTGGTTTAGGCACGATGGGGTTTGGATTACCGGCTGCAATGGGCGTCAAACTAGCATTCCCAGAAGCAGATGTTGCATGTGTGACGGGTGAGGGCAGTATTCAAATGTGTTTGCAGGAACTGTCTACCTGTCTGCAATACGATGCACCCGTAAAAATCATCAACCTCAATAATGGCTACCTGGGGATGGTCAGGCAATGGCAGGAATTTTCCTACAACAGCCGTTACTCGCATTCCTATGTTGATGCCTTGCCGAACTTCTCCAAACTAGCCGAGAGTTATGGGCATATTGGTATGAAAGTTGACAAGCTGAGCGATGTGGAACCCGCCTTGAAGGAAGCTTTTGCACAGAAAGATCGCCTTGTCTTTTTAGACCTGCTGGTTGACCCTTCTGAAAATGTCTACCCGATGATTGAAAATGGCAAAGGCCATCATGAAATGCGTGTTAGACCTGGTCAGGAGTCAATATCATGAGTCGTCATATCATTTCCATACTCCTTGAAAACGAATCAGGCGCGCTGTCACGCGTGGCAGGCTTATTCAGCGCACGCGGGTACAACATAGAATCCTTAACAGTAGCGACAACTCACGACCCTACTTTGTCGCGCATGACTGTCGTGACTGCCGGTTCCGATGAAGTGATCGAACAAATTACCAAACAGCTCAACAAACTCGTCGATGTTGTCCGCTTAACCGATCTGACAGAGTCATCGCACATCGAGCGCGAATTAATGATGGTGAAGCTCAAGGCCACAGGTGACTATCGTGAAGAAATCAAACGGTTAAGCGATATTTTCCGTGGAAAAATTATTGATGTCACTGAAAGCAGCTACATTGTTGAGTTAACGGGAGATAGCGGTAAGCTGGATGCCTTTATCCAATCGGTTGATGAAAGTGTCATTCTCGAAGTTGTCCGCTCAGGTGTAACGGGCATTTCACGCGGTGAAAAAAGCCTAAAATTCTAATTCCTCACTGTGAGGATCAAGTCTAGTTGGAGAAACAATGAACGTTTATTACGATAAAGACGCCGATCTGTCTATCATTCAAAGTAAAAAAGTCGCCATTATTGGTTATGGATCGCAAGGCCATGCGCATGCCAATAACTTGAAAGACTCAGGTGTCAGCGTAGTGGTTGGGCTGCGTGAAGGTTCCTCTTCGGCGGTCAAAGCACAGAATGCAGGTTTAGAAGTGAAGCCTATCGCCGAGGCTGTTGCGGCTGCGGACCTCATCATGGTCTTAGCGCCAGATGAACATCAGTCAGCTTTATACGAAGAGCAAATTGAGCCGAATATCAAAAAGGGATCGGTACTGGCATTTGCCCATGGCTTTAATGTTCATTTTGAAGTCATCGAAGCACGTCCTGACCTCGATGTCATCATGATTGCTCCCAAAGGCCCTGGCCATTTAGTGCGCTCAACCTACACACAGGGTGGTGGTGTCCCCAGCTTGATTGCCATCGCGCAAGATGCCAGCGGCCAAGCACGTGAAATTGCACTTTCTTACGCAGTAGCGAATGGCGGTGGCCGTGCGGGAATCATTGAAACCACTTTCCGTGAAGAAACAGAGACGGATTTGTTTGGTGAACAAGCAGTGTTGTGTGGTGGCGTAACAGCTTTGGTACAGGCAGGGTTTGAAACGTTGACGGAAGCAGGTTATGCGCCTGAAATGGCGTATTTCGAGTGCCTGCACGAACTCAAGCTCATCGTTGACCTCATGTATGAAGGCGGCATTGCCAACATGCGTTACTCTATCTCTAATACCGCTGAATATGGTGATTTAACGCGCGGCCCTCGAGTGGTTAATGAAGAAACGAAAGCAGAAATGAAACGTATCCTGGCTGAAATTCAGCGTGGTGAGTTCGCCCGTGAATTTATTCTGGAAAATAAAGCGGGCGCCGCAACCTTGAAAGCCAAGCGCCGTATTGGACGTGAGCATCCCATTGAAGCGGTGGGAGAAAAGCTGCGCGCCATGATGCCTTGGATCGCGGCATCGCGTATTGTTGATAAAAGTAAAAACTGATTCGATCAATCTGCTGGGTGGCGTTAATGGCCACCCACGCTCTCTTGGGGGCTCAGCGTAACCTTTATGGATTCTGATACAGACGAAAAGAAACCACGCCGCGCCATCTATCTCCTGCCCAACCTACTGACAACCAGCGCACTTTTCGCAGGTTTTTTTGCCATTATTTCCGCTATGGAAGGGCACTACCAGAATGCGGCGATTGGCGTCATTTTAGCAATCATTCTGGACGGCCTGGATGGGCGCATAGCCCGTTTAACCAATACACAATCTGATTTCGGGGCCGAGTACGACAGCCTTGCTGATGTGGTCTCATTTGGGGTTGCACCTGCTCTTATTGTCTATGAATGGTCGCTTTCTGGGCTACGAGATCAGGGGTTTATTCAGTTAGGGTGGGCCGCTGCGTTTTTGTATGTGGCCTGCGCGGCTTTAAGATTGGCGCGTTTCAATACTGGAATCGCCCAAAGTGATAAACGCTTTTTTCAGGGTTTGGCTAGCCCGGCAGCCGCTGCCGTCATTGTGACGCTAGTTTGGATGGCGGTTGATACCGGAATCAGTGGTAGTGAGTTGATTCCCGTTGCCTTGATCGTAACCGTAGGGACAGGGTTGCTAATGGTCAGCAAATTTACCTATTACAGTTTTAAAGATATTGGCTCTTACATGAGGATATCTTTTTTGATGTTGTTAGCGATTGTTTTTATTTTTGTTTTTGTATCATTGGACCCACCTAAAGTGGCCTTTGGCGGGTTTGTACTTTATGCCTTATCTGGCCCGGTCTGGTTTCTTTGGCGCTGGTTCCGGCGTCGTGTAAACTGAATTTTTGTGCTGATGGCCTTTATCTTTCTTATGCGCAGTGCATCATAAGGCGATTAAAATACATTGAAAAAAACAGCGTGATCGAATGGTTCAGCCGACGAGGTAAGAAGATTTGCCACAGCACTTTTAGTAGTGGTGCGACTTAATTACGAATAAAACAGGTTGGAAGAGAATCGATGGAAAAACCGGAAAAACTCATTATTTTTGATACGACCATGCGGGATGGCGAGCAAAGCCCCGGCGCTTCAATGACGTTGGAAGAAAAGCTTCGTATTGCGACGCTTTTGGAGAAGATGCGTGTGGATGTGATCGAGGCTGGTTTTCCGATAGCGAGCCCTGGAGATTTTGAAGCAGTGAAAGCCGTTGCCGGGCGGATCAAGGATAGCACCGTTTGTGCGCTTGCCCGTGTCGCCTATGAAGACATTGATGCAGCCGGACAGGCCATCAAACCAGCGAATTCCGGGCGTATCCATACGTTTGTTGCAACCTCAGATATCCATTTAGAGCAAAAACTGCGAATGGACCCAGAGGATGTTCTCAAGCAAGCGGTTGCCGCGGTTAAACATGCCCGCAAGTACACGGACAATGTTGAATTTTCACCCGAAGATGCTGGGCGCTCTAATCTTGATTACTTGTGCCGTGTGGTTGAGGCTGTGATCAGCGCCGGTGCCCGTACCGTGAATATTCCCGACACGGTTGGCTACAATGTGCCCGAGCAGTTTGCTGAAAAAATCCGTTATTTGATGAACAACGTGCCTAACATCGACAAAGCGGTCGTGTCTATCCACTGTCACAATGACCTGGGTTTGGCTGTTGCGAACTCACTGGCTGCAATCCATGTGGGAGCCAGGCAAGTTGAATGGCAGCATTTCCATGCCGATCAGAACGATGACGGCGATCCTGCGC
>OBIY01000066.1_pt1 | contig 41343 bp, 36 predicted proteins | sample 1519841 | NCBI WGS metagenome assembly OBIY01 (sample SAMN03019774, study PRJEB22545) | beach sand metagenome | biome: beach; feature: sea beach; material: beach sand | place: USA: Municipal Pensacola Beach, FL | collected 2010-07-30 | depth 30-40 cm m
CTGGGTCTTCTGTTCGCTGGTGATTTCAGAATCGGGGCTCTCTGCTGCAACACCGGCATCAGCCAGTTGGTGCATCAGCTTATCCACCGGAATCTTTACGCTATCGGCAAAATCCGCGACCGTAACCGTTTTCATAGTGTCCTTTTTCTGCCTGCTCAGTGCTTATTCAAACCAGACAGCGCGAGCAGCCATAATCAACCGCCCCGCCAACTCTTCGGTCATCTCGTTAATCGGCAGCAGGTCATCAACTGCCTGCTCGGCAAGATCCTCACGCGTGACCACGCCCGCTGCAGCCAGCAAAAGCGCCATCCTCTGGGTCATCCCGTCCACTTCCATCAAATCATCTGCTGGTTTCGCTTCATCAACGTTTTCTTCCAGTGAGATTTCCTGGGTAAGCAAAACGTCCTGTGCGCGCTGGCGCAACTCTTCCACTAGCTCTTCGTCAAAGCCCTCAATATCCAGCAACTCACCAACCGGCACAAATGCAATTTCTTCCAGGTTAGTGAACCCTTCCAGCGCGAGCACCTCGGCAACGTCCTGACCGACGTCGAGCAGGTCAACCAGCTTCTTGGCGATCTCCAGGACTTCTGCTTCCTGCTTCTGTTCAACCTCGTCGATAGACATCATGTTCAGCGACCAACCGGTCAGCTCACTGGCAAGACGCACGTTCTGACCGCCGCGCCCGATGGCTAACGACAGCTGGTCTTCCTCCACCGCGATATCCATACTCTGGCTCTCTTCATCAACGGTGATGGAAACGATCTTTGCCGGCGACAGCGCATTAATGACGAACTGGCCGGCATTGTCATCATCCAGAACGATGTCAACCCGCTCGCCACCGAGCTCATTGGAAACACTCTGAACCCGGGTACCATGCATACCTACACAGGCACCAATCGGGTCGATTCGCGCCTCGTGACTTAATACCGCAATTTTAGCCCTTACCCCCGGATCGCGAGCCGCACCGGTGATTTCTACCACCCCTTCGCTGACTTCCGGCACCTCACGGCGAAACAACTCAATTAACAGCTGCGGCGCGGTACGCGAAAGCAGCAGCTGCGGACCGCGGTTTTCCTCACTGATACCGGTCAACAGTGCTGAAACCCGGTCACCTCCCCTGACATTTTCGCGGGGAATCAACTTATCGCGTGTGATGATTCCTTCGGCACCACCGCCGAGGTCAACAATGACATTGCCCCGGTCAACCCGCTTAACCTGACCGGTCAACATCTCGCCAACACGGGGCTCGAAAAGCGCGTTGATCTTCGCCCGTTCCGCTTCGCGAACCTTCTGTACGATAACCTGCTTGGCCTGTTGTGAAGCGATGCGCCCGAAAGGGACGCCTTCAACCAGCTCCTCGACCACATCGCCGGGCTGGATATCTGGATTCTTCTGCCGTGCCTCGGCCACACGAATCATTGCGTCGGGGTTAAAAACCAGTTCTGGGTCAGAGCTACCGTCCTCACTTGCCGCATCAGCTTCATCGGCGACCACCTGCCAGACGCGAAAAGTCTCATAGTCCCCGGTGCTGCGGTCTATCGCTACCCGGTACTCCGACTCTTCAGCAGCAATTTTTTTCCTGGCCGCTGCCAGCGCCAGTTCGATCGCCATGAATATCGTGTCAGCCTCGAGCCCCTTCTCGTTGGAGACAACTTCAACAACCTGCAAGATCTCTTTATTGTTCATTTAATGAAGTTCCGACTCTGCAAAAGAGGGCACCAGGCGTGCTTTACGAATAGCAACCAACGGCAAGTGCAATTCAGTACCATCCACAACCAAAAACAGTTCACCACCATCCACATCAAGGATGCGACCACGAAAATTCTTGCGCCCGCCAATCGCGTGGCGCAGCTGCACTTTTGCTTCTTCACCAGCAAACCGGCGAAAGTGATCCGCAGTGACAAGCGGCCGATCCGCACCTGGCGATGAGACCTCTAAGGTGTAACTGCCAGCCAGCGGATCATCGACATCCAATACGCCGCTGACGTAGCGGCTGACCTGCTCACAATCGTCAACACCGATGCCGTCTGGTGAATCCAGATAGAGCCGCAGCAAAGACTGTCGACGCTGGAGATATTCAACACAAACCAGCTCATAGCCCAGGGCTTCAATCCCCTTGCGTAACGTCTGCTCAAGCTGACTATTTAACTCACCCACTCTACCCGTTTCCTGGTGTAGAACTAATCGGCACCCGACCTGTAGCGGATTGATTTTCCGACAGCCTCAGACCATCGCCGCCCACAAACTCGACCTAAAAAAAAAGGGCCAAAGGCCCAATCTTTATCTATGGTTAAGTCCTGAAAAGGCACTCCCTTTTCAGCCCCTAACCTCGTTTATTAAGGACATCAAACTCAACGGCACTGGTAGCGGGGGTAGGATTCGAACCTACGACCTTCGGGTTATGAGCCCGACGAGCTACCGGACTGCTCCACCCCGCAGCCGTTGAAAGGAGGCGAATTCTACAAAAGAGAGGAGTCTGACGCAACCACCCGCGAGCAAATACATTGGTGATCAGGGCGCGGAAACAGAATTGGGGCTAAGAGCGTAAACCTTTAAAAAAGCTGGCCACAAACCGCCAACAGGCCGCCGGGGAAAAGCCCCAGCAGCAGCACCGCCGCGCCATTTAAGGAAACAACCAGTTTTTCATCCCACGCCGCTTCGATCGGGCTGGGATCATCCACCTCATCAAAATAAATCAATTTGACAATGCGCAGATAATAAAAGGCCCCAATTACCGAAAACAGTACTGCAACCACCGCAAGCCAGGTGAAGCCTTCAGCGATGATCGCTTCAATAACAGAAAGTTTGGCGAAAAACCCGACAGTTGGCGGCACTCCGGCCATAGAAAACATCACCACGAGCATCACCAGCGCCAGCACCGGTGACCTTTTGCCAAGCCCCTTATAGTCACTAAGCTGGTCCGCTTCGAAGCCGTTTCTACTCAGAATCATCACCATACCAAAAGCGGCGAGGCCGGTAAGTGCATAGGTGAGCATATAGAAAAGTGCCGCTGAATAACCGGCCTTGCTACCGGCCAACACGCCAAGAAGCACAAATCCCATATGGGAAATTGCCGAATAACCAAGCATACGCTTGATATTGGTCTGTGCGATGGCAATGACATTACCGACTGCCAGCGACACAACAACCAGCAGCAGCACCATCTGCTGCCACTGTGCAATCAACGGCTGCAAGGTATCTGCGAAAAGACGAAGGACCAGGGCAATGGCGGCAAGTTTGCTCACCGTTGCAATGATATTGGTGATAGCGGTCGGTGAACCCTGGTAAATGTCCGGCAGCCACATATGAAACGGTGCCGCTCCCAGTTTAAACGCAGCACCAACCACGACAAACACCAGGCCCAGACCCAGCAGCAACTGGTACTCAGCGGCAGTTGCCAAAACCGCACCTATTTCGGCCTGCACGATGCCGGTGATCAGACTTCCGGTCACCCCGTAGATAATCGAAATGCCGTAGAGCAGCATTCCGGACGCGAGAGCGCCGAGAATAAAATACTTGATCGCCGCCTCGCTGGACGCTACTGACCTGCGATCAAACCCTACCAGCGCATAGAGCGACAGGGAGAGAGTCTCGAGACCGAGATAGAGCGTGAGCAGAGAACCACCAGAGGCAATAATCATCATCCCGAGAAGCGCAAAAAGGCTCAAGGTATAAAACTCACCACTCAGCAACCCGCGAACCAGTAAATAACTGCGCCCGTAAATAAACACCGCCGCCAGGCCTATCACCATTGCCAGCTTCAACACCAACGCCAGACCATCGCTCTGGTAGTGGTTACCGAGCACCTGCTGTGGGCCAGAATAGGAATAGACAAGGGTCAGCGCGGTAACCGCCAGCGCGACGAGGCTCCACAGATGAGTGGCGCCGCGCTCTTTTCCAGGGGTAAACAGGTCAATCAGCAGTACGACACTGGCTGCCGACAGCAACACCAGTTCCGGAAGTACAGGGATCAGTTCCTGGGTAGAAAAACTCATTACAGTTTGCCTTGACTGACGTGTGCGAGTAGCGCCTCGACACTGGTATGCATGACATCAAAAAGCGGGTTGGGCGCAACACCCAGCCCCAGCACCGCGATTGCCAGCAGCGACAACACCAGCCGTTCGCGCGGTAGCAGATCCTTGAGGGCGGCCACAGCTTCGTTGGCAACGTCACCAAATATCACCCGACGATACATCCACAGGTTATAGGCCGCGCCCAGCACCAATGACGAAGCCACCGCCAGCGCTACCCAGAAATTCTGCTTAAACGCGGCAATGATCACCAGGAACTCGCCGACAAAACCTGAGGTGCCCGGCAGGCCGGAATTAGCCATAACAAAAAACATCATCAGTGCAGCAAATGCCGGCATGGTATTGACGACGCCGCCGTAATCAGCGATCTGCCGGGTATGCATTCGGTCGTAGATCACACCAACGCAGAGGAACATCGCGGCGGAGATAAAGCCGTGGGAAATCATCTGCACCATGCCACCTTCGATCCCCTGTGCAGAGAACAGAAAGATACCGAGGGTCACAAACCCCATATGGGAGATCGAAGAGTAAGCGATCAGCTTCTTCATATCTTTTTGCACCAGTGCTACCGCGCCGACGTAAACCACAGCAACCAGGGAGAGGCCAATCATTAGTCCTGCCCAGGCCTGACTGGCATCTGGAACAATCGGCAGGTTGAAGCGGAGAAATCCGTAGCCACCCATTTTTAACATGATTGCAGCCAGAATCACCGAACCGCCGGTGGGCGCTTCAACATGTGCATCAGGCAGCCAGGTATGGACCGGCCACATTGGAATCTTCACCGCAAAAGCTGCGAAGAACGCAAAGAACAACAGCGTCTGCACTTCAGAGCTGATCGCCAGTTGCTGAAAACCGAGCAACGAAAAGGTGCCGGACTGCAGGTAGAGGTAGAGCAGTGCGACCAGAAACAGGACCGAACCGAGAAAGGTATAGAGAAAGAACTTAATGGTCGCGTAGACCCGATTGGGGCCACCCCAGATACCGATAATCAGAAACATCGGTATCAACATCGCTTCCCAGAACACGTAGAAAAGCACCGCATCAAGGGCCGCGAAAACACCAATCATCATCCCTTCCATGATCAGTACAGCACCCAGGTAGGCAGTCAGACCACTGGTGATATTGCTCCAGGATGAAATCACCACCAGCACGGTAATCACGCTGGTGAGCAGAATCAGTGGCAGGGAGATACCGTCAATACCGAGGTGATAGTTGATCGACAGCGCCTCCACCCAGGGCACTGACTCCTGAAACTGCATCGCTGCGGTGGTGGTGTCAAAAGCTGTGTAGAGCGGGACTGTGACCAGCAGCGTCAGCAGTGCGACGGTCAATGCCAACCACCGACTTAGCGACAACCGACTCTCACCGCCGGTAACCAGGACCAGCGCACCGCCGATAATCGGAAGCCAGATTGCAGCGCTTAACAGTGGAAAAGAATTCATTGGAACATTCAGACCTTAAGGGGCAATAAACCAGAGCATGCTCAGTAGCAGCGTTAAACCGATCATCATTGCAAATGCATAATGGTAGAGGTATCCGGTCTGGATTCGGCGCAATGCACCAGCCGCAGCGCCGACAGTTCTGGCCGTGCCGTTGACCAGCAGGCCGTCAATGATTGACACGTCCCCGACTCGCCAGAGGAATTGGCCGATCGCACGCAATCCACCGGCAAACACCACCTGATTAATGTCATCCAGATAATATTTATTGGACAGCAGCGTGTGTAGTGGCTTCACCAACTCCATCACCCGGGCGGGCAGCTCCGGTTTGGCAATATAGAAAAACCAGGCCACCACAAATCCGCTCGCCATCAGCCAGAACGGCAACGTCGTGAAACCGTGTAATGCAAAATCAACTGCGCCATGCCAGTGGGACTCCAGCACCCCCAATACCTGATGGTCAGCGGCAACCTTAATGGCGTCACCGAAATAACCGCCAAACAGCATCGGTTCAATTGCGATGGCCCCCACCAGAACTGACGGTATCGCCAGCAACAACAGCGGTCCGGTTACCACCAACGGAGTTTCATGGAGATGTTCACGGGTATGATCATCCATCCGTTCGCGACCGTGAAAAACCATGAACAGAAGCCTGAAGCTATATAACGAGGTGACAAAAACACCAGCAAGTACCGCAAAGTTAGCAAACCCCGCCGCTGGCAGTTGCGAGGCGTGGACCGCCTCGATAATGGCATCTTTGGAGAAAAACCCAGCCAGTCCAGGAAAGCCGACGAGGGCCAGGGTGCCAATCACCGTCACCACATAGGTAATCGGCATATATTTACGCAGCCCGCCCATCTTGCGCATATCCTGCTCATGGTGCATGGCGATGATCACCGAGCCGGCCGCGAGAAACAGCAGTGCCTTGAAAAACGCGTGGGTGGTGAGGTGGAAAATCCCCGCAGCGTAGGCTGAGGTTCCCAGCGCGACGGTCATATAACCCAGCTGCGAAAGGGTCGAGTAGGCAACTACCCGCTTAATATCGTTCTGCACGATGCCGAGAAAGCCCATAAACAGCGCAGTCACGGCTCCAATGATTAGCACGAAATTGAGTGCCACCTCAGAAAGTTCAAACAGCGGAGAAGTACGGGCAAGCAGGAAAATGCCCGCAGTGACCATGGTGGCAGCATGAATCAGGGCGGATATCGGAGTCGGGCCTTCCATCGAATCTGGCAACCAGACGTGCAGCGGAAACTGTGCTGACTTGGCCATGGCGCCAATAAACAGCAGTACACAGGTCACCGTAAGCGCGGACCAGGCATGGCCATTGAATAGCTCAAAAGTCTGCTCTGCCTGACTCTCCGGGTTGGAAAACACGGCGGCGAAATCGAGCGAGCCGTAGAGGTAGAAGACCGCGGCGACTCCGAGCACCATGCCCATATCGCCGATACGGTTGACCAGAAACGCTTTCATGTTGGCAAAAATCGCCGAATCACGGGTGTACCAGAAACCAATCAACAGGTAGGAGACCAGGCCGACACCTTCCCAGCCAAAAAAGAGCTGGGCGAAGTTATTTGCCATCACCAGCATGAGCATCATGAAGGTAAACAACGAGATATAGCTGAAAAAGCGCTGGTAGCCGGGATCGTCGTGCATATAGCCGATGGTGTAGATATGGACCATCAGTGACACTGAAGTGACCACGGTCATCATCGTCGCACTGAGCATATCGATCATGAAGCCGACCTGAATCGACAGGCCTCCGCTCTCCATCCAGGTGTAGAGGGTCTCGTTATAGACAACCGATTCACCGGCCTGCTGGGCCGAGAGCAGGTGCCACAATACGCGGGCAGAAAGCAGCGCGGATATTGCCACGCCGAGGATAGTTACCGTATGGGCGCCGGCACGACCGATCAGCCGCCCCCCCAGCCCCGCCAGCAACGAGCCGGCGAGTGGCGCTAAAACTATAACCGTACAGATGGTTTTGATATCGCCCATGAATTCAGCCATTCAGCTCGTGGATATCTTCTACATTGATCGAACCGCGATTACGCATTAACAGCACAATAATCGCCAGACCGATCGCCGACTCTGCCGCTGCCACGGTGAGCACGAAAAAGACAAAAATCTGCCCATGCATGTCGCCCAGAAAATAGGAGAAGGCTACGAAATTCATATTGACCGCTAACAGCATCAACTCCACGCACATCAGCAGAATGATGACGTTCTTGCGGTTGATAAACAGCCCAAGCGCACTAATGGTGAACAGAATCGCACCGAGAATAAGGAAATCCGCCAGTGTTACCATTTCAGGCTCCTCCTTTCGACTCAGGTTCTGCGCCGGCTGCATCACTGGCCGGTCTGTCTATCAGTTCGCTCTGTCGCAGGTCGACGACGCGCATACGATCCTGCTTGGTAGCAGCAAGCTGGTCACTGGTGGAGATATAGCGGCTTTGACGGCGCCCACGCAGGGTCATTGAAATCGCGGCGATAATTCCAATCAGCAGGATCACTGAAGCAATTTCCACTGGATAGATATAGTCGCGATACAGCAGCTGACCAATCGCCTCTACATTACTTCCCACCCAGGCCGGCTCTGCCGGCGCTGTCACCGCCAGACTGTCAGCAGAAAGAATGGTTACCATTTCGGCAATCACCACACCCGCGACAACCAGACCCAGCGGCATGTGGCGCCCAAAGCCCTCTTTGAGGCGCCCCTGATCGAGGTCGACTGACATCACCACGAACAGAAACAGCACCATCACTGCGCCGACATAAACCAGCACCAGTACGATGGCGAGAAACTCTGCGCGCAACATCAGCCAGAGCCCTGCGGTGGTAAAGAACGCCAGTATCAGAAACAGCGCCGCGCGCACCGAATGACGCACAGAGACCACCATGCTTGCGGAAAACACAAGTACCGCCGCAAACAGGTAAAAAAGAATTTTTTCAGTCAGCATGATGTTTTTGGCTTTGCCTGGGTTTCTGCTTCTCTACGGAGCAATTCATCTAAAAATCAGTCTCTTCTGACCATTAGCGGAAGGGGGCATCCAGTTCCCGGTCTGCCGCGATCTGGGCTTCAAGCTTGTCACCATGTTCCAGTAACTGATTTTTATCGTAGAGAAGCCCGGAACGCTCTTCAGCGTGGTAGTGCATATGCCGCGTTAACACAATCGAATCAACCGGGCACGCCTCTTCACAAAAGCCACAGTAGATACACTTTGAAAGATCGACATCATATCGAGTGGTGCGGCGGGTGCCATCGTCGCGTTCTTCAGACTCTATATTGATCGCCAGCGCCGGGCAGACGGCCTCGCACAACTTGCAGGCGATGCAACGCTCTTCGCCATTAGGGTACCGACGTAGCGCATGTAAGCCACGAAACCGGTTTGACGTCGGCGTGCGCTCTTCCGGAAACTGCAAGGTGATACCGCGCCTGAAAAAATGTTTCAGCGTGACACCAAGCCCGGCGAGCAGCTCCAATAGCAGCAGGCTACGCAGATATCTGACCGCAGTATTCAATTTCCAACCTCCTGCCGCACCAATCGAGGCGCCATCAGTAAAACCATCACTCAATCAAACCACCAGGGTAATTCAGCCACCACCGCAGCGCCCACCAGCACCACCCAGACGATAGTAATGGGAATAAACACCTTCCAGCCCAGACGCATAATCTGGTCATAACGGTAACGGGGAAAAGTAGCTCGAAACCAGAGAAACAGAAAAGCCACCAACACAATTTTGCCAAACAGCCAGAGCACCCCCGGCACCCAGGCAAACAGGCTTTCCAGTCCTGGAATGCCTTCAAAGGGCGACAGCCAGCCGCCGAGAAACAGCAGGGCAGTCAGGGTGCTGATCAGAATCATGTTGGCGTACTCAGCGAGGAAAAAGACCGCAAAGGTCATCCCCGAGTATTCGACATGGAACCCAGCAACAATTTCTGACTCACCCTCGGCGACATCAAACGGGGCACGGTTGGTTTCAGCCACACCGGAAATAAAATAGATAACGAAAATCGGCAACAGTGGAAGTGCAAACCAGTGCAGCGCGCTACCCTGCTGCGCCATCACAATTTCTGTCAGATTGACACTGCCGGCAGCGACGAGCACCGATACCAGCGCAAAGCCCATGGCTATTTCGTACGAGATAATCTGCGCAGCAGAGCGCATCGCGCCAAGGAACGCGTAGCGGGAATTGGAGGCCCAGCCAGCGACAATCACGCCATAGACGCCCATTGATGTAATTGCCAGCACATAGAGCAAACTCAGGTCGATGTCAGCCATCACCACACCGGGCTGAAACGGCACCACTGCCCAGGCCGCCATCGCCGGCATAATGGTCATCACCGGGGCCAGATAAAACAGCAGCGGATTTGCCTTGACCGGTACCAGCACCTCTTTCATCAACAACTTCACGCCATCCGCGATCGGCTGTATCAATCCAAACGGTCCAACCCGGTTCGGACCCACACGGTCCTGCATGGAGCCGATTACCCGTCGCTCTGCGTAGGTGAAATAAGCCACCCCAAGCATCAGTGGCAGAACTATGGCAACGATCTGCGCCAGAATCACCAGGATGGTTTGCAATGCAACCGGAATCATCTGCCACAGCGCAACTACCTGTTCGATCATCGCTTCCATAACCTCAGACCCGCTTCACCGTGGCGGCGCCGTTTAATGGCCCGAGAGTTTCGGAACCGACCGTTCCGGCAGGAATATAGATCGTGTTTGACGCAACGCGATCATCCACGACAGCCGGCAATTGCGCGCTGCCAGCTCCCTGCTCCACCAAAACCTGATCCCCGTCCTGTAGTTGCAGGGACGCAGCCGTCTGACTACTCAGATAGACCGCAGCAGGCAGTGCATCGGCACGCTGTTGCAGCGGTGCAGCCCTGCGCACCAGGCTATCGACCGCGTAGATCGGGGCATCAGCTACTCGCTGCAGACCTTGCTGCGCAGCAGCTAAATCAATTGTGACTGCTGCTGGCTGCACCGGTGTCGCTTCCTGCGCCTCCAGAAACGCGGCTGTCAGCTGCGCAAGGTCAATGTATTCACTATCTTCAACTTCAAGCTCATTAGCCAGCACCCGCAGCACCTTCCATGCCGGGCGCGCTTCACCGAGGGGCTTTACTGCGGCGCGATAGGACTGACGCATACCGAAAACGTTAACCATAGAACCGCTGGTTTCAGTGAACGGCGCGATGGGTAACAACACGTCGGCGTAGTTCCGCATGGTGTCAGTAACAAAGGCGGACAACACCGTGACCGAATCGGCCTGGCCTAAGCTTTGTAATGCGGCAGCGGTGTCCCAGACATCGTGTTCGGCTTCGAGACCGAGCAGCAGGTAAGCCGAGAGTGGCGACTCAAGCATCGCTTTCGCATCAAGACCGACATCGTCAAGAGCGCTCAACCCAGGGCCACGATGGGGAACCACACCTGCCTGCCACGCGCCCTGACTGTTGGCACCGTAACAGACCTCCAGGTAGCTCGCCGAGGCTTTTTGGGCCACTAAGCTGGAAAGCTCTCGAAGCGCGGCGTAATTTGCTGAACTGTAGGCCTGATTACCAACGATGACCACTGGATTACTGGCATCGCGCAGCAGTTGAACAGCCCGCTGATGCTGCTCGGACAGCATGGAATCCTGCCATCCCTGAATCGACGTATCATCGCCAAGCGCAGTCGCCAGGGCGGCGAGATCCCGACCCATCTGATCGGGCGCGCCGATAAATTCTGCATCCGCTGCTATGGTGAGATCATAATTCTGGGGATTAACCACAATGAGCTTGATGCCCTGCTTACGCTGCGCATTGCGTACACGAACCCAGAGCAGCGGCTGGTCTTTACGCAGGTTGGAACCGACTAATACCACCAGATCACTGCTTTCTATCTGCTCGACAGCCCGCGGAAAAACCTCCGCCCCCGCGCCCGTATCTGCGCTGAAATCACCCTGGCGCAGACGATGATCAACATTATTACTGCCAACCCCACGCACCATTTGCTGGAGCAGAAAATACTCTTCGTTACTCTGACCTGGGGAGGCCAGCGCACCAAACTTCTCGGCACCATGAGTGGATATCGCCTGGCGAATCCCTCTGCTGGCAGCCTCAATTGCCTCCTGCCAGCTCGCTTGTCGCCAATTACCGTTTTCCTTGATCTGCGGTTCCAGTAACCGCTCATCAGAATCTAGTGCAGTATAGGAAAAGCGATCCCGGTCGGAGAGCCAGAGCTCGTTGACTGCTTCATTTTCTAACGGTACGACCCGTTTCACTTCACCCCGCGAGGTGTGTACCTGCAAATTACTGCCGACACAGTCATGGGGGGCGACGCCCGAATGACGCTGCAGCTCCCAGCTGCGAGCGGTGAAACGGAACGGTTTGGAGGTGAGTGCTCCTACCGGACAGAGGTCGATCATATTGCCGGAAACCTCCGACTCGATCGCCCGCTCCACATAGGTGCCGATGCGCAGGTTTTCACCCCGACCCGTACCACCCATCTCCTGGATACCACCAATCTCCTCACCAAAACGCACACAACGGGTGCAGTGGATACAGCGAGTCATTTCGGTTGCGATCAGCGCACCCAGGTTTTTGCCCGCTACAGTCCGCTTCTGTTCAATGTAGTTTGACTCACCCTGACCAAACCCAAGGGCGGTGTCCTGCAGCTGACACTCGCCGCCTTCATCACACACCGGGCAGTCAAGCGGGTGGTTAATCAGCAGAAATTCCATTACCGCTCGCTGTGCATTGAGCGCCCGCTCAGAGGTGGTACGCACGACCATGCCATCCATGACCGGTGTCGCACAGGCAGGCACTGGCTTGGGCATTTTCTCGACATCAACCAGACACATCCGGCAGTTGGCAGCAACCGGAAGTTTTTCGTGGTAGCAGAAGCGAGGAACGGTAATACCCGCACCATCTGTCACCTCGATCAGCATCTGCCCCTTGCGTGCGGTGAGTGACTCACCATTTACCTCAATCTGCAGTGTATCTTCACTCATTTTCTGAACTCATTGCCGGTAGCGGCTTTCACCCGTGTCGATCCACAATCTATGTGCCAGCCGCTGCAATTCACGCTGCCGCACTCTCAGCCGCACCGTTGACCATGCTGCGCTTGTGTTCAATAAAATATTCAAATTCATGGCGGAAATGGCGCAACATTCCCTGCACCGGCATCGCCGCTGCATCCCCCAGCGCACAGATGGTTTTACCAGCGATATTTCCGGCGACCCGATCGAGAAGCTCGATATCTTCTGGCCTGCCACCACCCGCAACAATACGGTCCAGTACTCGATAGAGCCACCCAGTTCCCTCACGGCAAGGGGTGCACTGGCCACAGGATTCGGCGAAGTAAAATCTCGAAATACGGCGCAGCATAGTGACCATGCAGACGCTCTCGTCCATCACCACGACGGCACCGGAACCCAGCATCGAACCCGCCTTGGCGATCGCGTCGTAATCCATCGTCAGGTCGTTCATTACCTCAGCCGGCAGGACTGGAGTCGACGACCCGCCCGGAATCACTGCTTTTAATGCGCGGCCTTTCCATACCCCTCCGGCCAGTTCGAGTAACTGACTAAACGGCGTACCCAGTGGAATTTCGAAATTCCCCGGCGACTCGACGTGGCCGGAAACCGAAAATATTTTCATACCTCCGGCGTTTTCCACGCCCATCGAAGAAAACCACTCGGCACCCTTGCGCAGAATGATGCCCACAGAGGCGTAACTTTCGGTGTTATTGATCGTCGTCGGTCTGCCGTAAAGCCCATAAGCAGCAGGGAACGGTGGTTTGAAGCGCGGCTGCCCCTTATTGCCCTCCAATGATTCCAGCAGTGCGGTCTCTTCACCGCAAATGTAGGCACCGGCGCCTATGGCATTGTGATAGTCGAAGTCGATTCCCGAACCCTGGATGTTTTTGCCCAGCAACCCGGCGTCATAGGCTTCCTGACGCGCCTGTTCAATACGCTGAAACGGCTCATCGCCAAATTCCCCGCGCAGATAGTTGTAGGCGACCGTGGAGTCAGTGGCAAAACCACCAATGGCCATCCCTTCAATCACCGCATGGGGGTTGAAACGGAGAATATCGCGATCTTTGCAGGTCCCCGGTTCGCTCTCATCAGAATTACAGACCATATAGTTCTGCCCACCGGTACCACGCGGCATGAAGCTCCACTTCACGCCGGTAGGAAAGCCAGCACCTCCACGACCACGCAAGCCGGCGCTTTTGAGCGTATCAAGCACTTCGTCGCCGCTCATTTCACCGGCAAGTATCTTCTTCCAGGCACTGTACCCCCCATGCTTGAGGTAGTTATCCAGCGACCAGGGCTCCGGGTCATCCAGCGTGAAATAGCAGACCTGGTTACGCAACATCAGTCGAGCTCCTCCAGAATCTGGTCGATCCGTTGCGGATCTCCCTGTGGATCGAGCCGCTCGTAATATTTGTGATCGACCTGCATCATCGGTGCGCCAACACAACCAGCGAGACACTCCTCTTCCGGCTTCAGGTAAAAACGGCCATCAGCGGTGCTCTCACCCACCTTAATATCGAGTTTGCTCTCGAGGTAGCTTTGCAGCTCATCCGCGCCACGCAACATGCAGGAGATATTCGTACAGACGGCGATACAGTGACGACCAACCGGCTCGGTCTCCAGCATTGAGTAGAAAGTCGCCACCTCATAAACGGCGATAGGTTCAAGATGCAGATATTCAGCAACCGCATCCATCAGCGGCACTGTCAGGTATCCACCATTTTCATGCTGGGCGGCGGTCAACGATGCAATCACCGCAGATTTCTTCTGCTCTTCAGGAAATTTGGCCAGCCAGTGGTCCATCTCCTCGCGGAGATGGTCAGACAAAACAACCGGGTCGGATGTAGATGCGCTCATCGATCAATCTCACCAAAAACGACATCCATGGTACCGATGATGGCGACCACATCGGAAAGCATATGGCCCACCGCCATCTCGTCCATTGCCGAAAGATGAACGAAGCCAGGCGCTCTGATTTTCATTCGGTAGGGCTTGTTACCACCATCGGAAACCAGATAGACACCGAACTCGCCCTTTGGATGTTCTACCGCGGCATAGGCTTCACCTTCAGGTACGTTGTAACCTTCAGTGAAAAGCTTGAAGTGGTGAATCAGGGACTCCATGTCCTCTTTCATCTCTTCGCGGCTGGGCGGCGTAACCTTGTGGTTTTCCGCAATCACCGGCCCTGGATTGGCTCGCAACCAGTCGATGCACTGACGAATAATCCGATTCGACTGGCGCATCTCCTCCACCCGCACCAGGTAACGGTCGTAGCAGTCGCCATCGCGACCGATGGGGATATCAAACTCCAATCGGTCATAAACCTCATAGGGCTGCATGCGACGCAGGTCCCATTCAATACCCGAGCCGCGCAGCATCGGACCTGTAAAACCCAGTGCCCGCGCCCTTTCCGGAGATACAGTACCGACACCTACGGTTCTCTGTTTCCAGATCCGGTTATCGGTCAACAGCGTCTCATACTCATCAACGCAGGCAGGAAAGCGCTGAACAAAATCGTCGATAAAGTCGAGCAGCGAACCTGAGCGCGCCTCGTTACGTTTTGCCGCCCATTTTTCATCGTGCCATTTAGATGGTTCATATTTGGCCATCTGCTCGGGCAGATCGCGATAGACACCACCGGGTCGGTAATAAGCCGCGTGCATGCGCGCGCCGGAAACCGCCTCATAGACATCCATCAGGTCCTCGCGCTCTCTAAAACAGTAGAGAAAAACCGTCATTGCCCCCAGATCAAGAGCATTGGTGCCGAGCCACATCAGGTGATTCAGCAGACGGGTAATCTCATCAAACATCACCCGGATGTACTGCGCGCGGATGGGTACGTCGATACCGAGCAGCTTCTCTATTGCCATCACATAGCCGTGCTCGTTACACATCATCGATACGTAATCGAGCCGGTCCATATAAGGGATGCTATGGTTGAACGGTTTGCTTTCGGCGAGCTTTTCGGTGCCGCGATGCAGCAATCCAACGTGGGGGTCCGCTTTTTTGACCACCTCACCGTCCATCTCCAGCACCAGACGCAGCACCCCGTGTGCCGCCGGATGCTGAGGGCCGAAATTCATCGTGTAATTCTGAATTTCAGCCATGGTTATTCTCCAGCCTCTTTGTACCGATGGTCGTCGCGCACGACCCGCGGCACCGTGACCCGGTTTTCCATATCAACCGGACGATAAACCACGCGCCGCTGCTCCTCGTCGTAGAACATCTCGACATGACCAACCAGGGGAAAATCCTTACGAAACGGATGACCGATAAAACCATAGTCGGTGAGGATTCTGCGCAGATCGGGATGACCGTTAAAAATGATACCGAAAAGATCAAACGCCTCGCGCTCAAACCAGTTCGCCGCTGGCCAGATATCAACCACCGAATCGAGCATCGGCAGCGCTTCAGGGGCGGCAGTGTGGACACGGATTCGCCAATTGAAGGGCAGAGACATCAAATGGTATACGGCGCCCAGTTTTGCGGTTGATGCCACTTCAGCAAAAGAATCTTCATCAACCAGCGCATCATCATCACCCTGACCATAGGTCGAGTAATCGATACCGGCAATATCGATGAGCTGATCAAACTGCAATGCCGGATCGTCCCTGAGCAGCGACATCACCTCAATCAGCGAGTCTGCCGCAACCTCCAGGGTTACTTCACCCACCCGGTTCAATTCACAGCGGATCACCCGGCCCTGAAGTCGAGCCGTGACCTGCTCCAGCAATTGGCTTGCTCTGTTAGTCATCGCGATGGTTCCGCCCTGATCAGCGGGCTATGGTCGTAGTGCGTTTGATCTTGTCCTGTAACTGGATCAGACCGTAAATCAACGCCTCGGCAGTCGGTGGGCAACCGGGCACGTAGACATCAACCGGGACAATCCGGTCGCAGCCTCGAACCACCGAATAGGAGTAGTGGTAATAACCACCGCCATTGGCACAGGATCCCATGCTCAGCACCCAGCGTGGTTCGGCCATCTGGTCGTAAACCTTGCGCAGCGCCGGAGCCATCTTGTTTACGAGAGTACCAGCAACGATCATCAGATCAGCCTGACGGGGACTGGGGCGAAAAATAATACCGAACCGGTCCAGATCATAACGGGCTGAGGCCGACTCCATCATCTCCACCGCGCAACAGGCGAGACCAAACGACATGGGCCAAAGAGAGCCGGTGCGCATGTAGTTGATGACCTTATCGGCGGTGGTGGTTATCACCCCTTCCTTCAGAACACCTTCAATACCCATTTAACCGTTCCCTATTCCCACTCGAGGGCGCCTTTGCACCACTCATAGATAAAACCAACTACCAGGACTGCCAAGAACAGCATCATAGCGAAAAAGCCGACCCAGCCGACACCATCGTCACCGCCTAGCACTGTTGCCCAGGGGAAAAAGAAAGCAATTTCAAGATCAAAAATAATGAACAGAATTGCGACCAGGTAGTAACGGACATCGAAACGCATGCGCGTCTCTTCATAGGCGGGAAAACCACACTCGTAGGCGTCGTTTTTTTCGGCGTCGGGCGCATGGGGTGCGACAAAGCGCCCCAGGATGATGGGCACCAGTCCGATGACCACACCGACCAGTATAAATATCCCGATGGGTAGATACTGTTCCAACATAGGTGTCGAATCCCTTAAGCAGGCTCCTTACAAAGCCGCTGTCACTCTACTCAGACCTAAACCTGCCAGCCTCAAATTCGGACGTGACCAGATGTCCGATCATAGTTTAATTGTTTAATTTTTATGGTGCCGATGGCCGGACTCGAACCGGCACGACTCTCGTCACTGCCCCCTCAAGACAGCGTGTCTACCAATTCCACCACATCGGCAATTACATTACTCCGGTATAACCGGGATATCAGCGGGAGCCCTGCCCCCCGCACCCTTCTGCTCAGCCTCTTCACCGAAAAGGCCCGGCGGCAACTCAGCATCGGTATCAATAGTCACCCCAACGCGATCTATCACACTCTCCTGCTTGGCGTTCTGCGCCGAACTCCAGGCCAGCGCGAGACTGGTGAGGAAAAAGACCAGGGCCAGCAGTGTTGTAGCCCGGGTAAAAAAGGAACCCGCACCACGACTGCCAAACAGAGTCTGCGATGCTCCGCTGCCAAAAGCAGCTCCCGCATCAGCCCCCTGACCCTGTTGAATCAGCACCAGCCCGATCAGGGCTGCCGCCGCTAACACATGAATTGCAAGTATTACTGTTTCCACTTAACCCATCGCCTGACAAATCGCTGCAAATGATTGTTCATCGAGACTGGCTCCACCAATCAGCCCACCATCCACATTTTCGAGAGAAAACAGCTCGGCCGCATTCCCTGGTTTAACACTACCACCGTACAAAATCCGTACCGTCTCGCCTGCCTCAGCAAGCAAACCGCGCACAAACCGATGCGCCACCTCTACCTGCTCCGGGCTAGCCGTAACACCGGTTCCAATCGCCCAAACCGGCTCGTAGGCAAAAACCAGCTTTTCAATCAATGCCGGCTCAAACTGTCGCTGTATCGCCGTCACCTGTTCCGCGAGCACCTTTTCCGTGGTTCCAGCCTCACGCTCTTCCAGCGTCTCGCCAAAACAGACAATCGGCACCAGTCCAGCCGCAATAGCAGCCTGCGCCTTGCCTGCTACCAGCGAGCTCGCTTCCTGGTAAAGCGTACGCCGCTCAGAGTGCCCGACAATAACGTAGTGACAACCCGCGTCTACCAACATCTCAGCCGCTACTTCACCAGTAAAAGCACCGGGCGCGTGGTCAGAACAGTTCTGCGCACCAACCTTTACCAGCGAACTCTGCAGCTGATCGGCGACATCAATCAGATACGGGAACGGCGGACAGACCACAACTTCGGTGGCCACTCCTTTCACCAGCGGGACCAGAGCGGCGGATAAACGCCGTGCTTCCGCACGCCGACCATTCATTTTCCAGTTGCCGACCACCAGTGGCTGGCGACTCATCCATACACTCCACGACTCGACCCATCGGGCGTTCGCTTTTCTGCCCCGTCAGGGGCGGCGATGTTACCGACGCGGCGCCGGAAAATCAATCGGAGAACCGCCAGTAAAATACCTTTTTCGGCTCTTGACCAACGCTCACCGTTGCTGCCTGAATCGCTCAACGCCCTGCTCTACCGCTGCCGCCAGTTCCGATGCGACCGAACGAATCGTCTCGCTGCTTTCGCCTTCCACCATCACCCGTACCACCGGTTCAGTTCCTGAAGGTCGCAGCAGAATCCTTCCACCACTACCCAACTGCTGATCCAGCGAATCACTGGCGTCCTGGACCAGGGCATCTGCATCAACCTTATACCCAGGCACCGTTTCAACATTCACCAGGACCTGCGGCAACTTCTCCATCTGCCCCTTCAGCTCATGCAACGAACGTTCACTATTGCGCACTGCCGCCAGAACCTGCAACGCGGCAACAATCCCATCGCCGGTTGTGGTCTTGTCCAGACAGATGATGTGGCCGGAGTTTTCGCCGCCAAGTTGCCAGTTCTGCTGCTTCAGCTGCTCGATAATGTAGCGGTCTCCAACCTTGGTGCGAAGAAACGGCACATCGATGGCCTGCAGAGACTTTTCCAGCCCCAAGTTACTCATCACCGTACCAACAACGCCGCCACAGAGCGCCCCCGTGCGCTGCTTTTCATGAGCCATGACACAGAGCAGCTCGTCACCATCAACCTGCTGGCCCTTTTCATCGATCATCAGCAAACGGTCGCCATCACCGTCCAGAGCAATACCGATATCGGCACGGTGGAGATTAACTGCGGCCTCCAGGCTCGCCGGCGACGTCGAACCGACATCTGCATTGATGTTCAGCCCATCCGGCTCTGCACCGACAGTAAACACCTCGGCACCAAGCTCCCTGAACACCGCTGGCGCGACATGGTATGTAGCGCCATGGGCGCAATCGACGACCAGCCGCAAGCCACGTAAGTCACCACCACCGAGGGTGCTTTTACAAAACTCGATATAGCGGCCGCCAGCATCCTCAACCCGTTGCACCTTCCCGAGCTGGTCGTTCTCAACGGTGTGCATCGGCCGGTCTATCTGAGCTTCAATTTCAAGCTCCGCGCTGTCTGGAAACTTTTCGCCGGCAGCGGAGAAGAACTTGATGCCGTTGTCGTAAAACGGGTTATGAGAAGCACTGATCACTATGCCAGCCTGGGCATGAAATGTGCGTGTCAGGTAGGCAATGGCTGGTGTTGGCATCGGCCCAAGCATCATCAGATCTACTCCGGCAGCGACCAGCCCCGCCTCCAGCGCAGACTCAAACATATAACCGGAGATACGCGTATCCTTGCCGATCACCACCTTGCTGCGCCCATCTCGGTTGAGGACCATGCCTAGCGCCCAGCCCAGTTTGAGCACAAACTCAGGGTTAATCCGCTCGTCCCCGACCCGCCCGCGAACGCCGTCAGTGCCGAAATATCTCCGTTCAGCCATCACTTCCGCTCCAATACTGTCTGTTCTAACTGACTCACTGCTGCGGCAACCTTGAGGGCATCGACCGTCGCCGCGACATCGTGAGCACGAACAATTTTCGCCCCTCGCTCCACGGCAATCAGCGCAGCGGCCAAACTACCAGAAAGCCTCTGCTCCACCGCCCTGCCGGTGAGCTCACCGATCATGCTTTTTCTGGAAACGCCAATCAAAATCGGCACTCCAAATCGCTGAAATTTCTGCAGGTTAACCAACAGCGCCAGGTTGTGCTCCAGCCGTTTGCCAAAGCCGAAACCGGGGTCGATTAACAGCCGTTCTTTATCAATACCTGCGCTAGCGCAGGCATCAATGCGCTCATGAAAAAATGTTGCCACCTCCGCAACCACATCACCGTAGCTAGGATTTTCCTGCATGGTGCGCGGATCGGCGTGCATATGCATCAGACAGAGCGCAACCCGGGAGCCAGCAACCGCATCAATCGCACCGCAGGAACGCAGGGCATTGACATCATTCACCATGCCGGCACCGGCCTCTATCGCTGCGCGCATCACCTCTGGGTGACGGGTGTCGATGGAAACTGGAACCTCGGTATTGGTCACCAGCTTCTCGATTACCGGCAGGACCCGTTCCAGCTCCTCATCTACCGACACCTCGGCAGCACCGGGACGCGTTGACTCACCACCAACATCAATCAGCGCCGCACCCTCTTCGACCATTTCAAGCCCACGCTCAACTGCGGCATTCGGGGTCGAATGTAAACCACCATCTGAAAAAGAGTCTGGTGTGACATTCAGGACACCCATCACCACCGGACGGTCGAGTAAGAGTAATCGACCAGCGCAATCAATCGTCATGAGTGAACTCAGACCATCAAACGACAGTCGCTACGGGCCAGCGGGGTCAACGGTCGACCATTGGTAACGCGGGCCGACCACCCAATACCTGCGCCAATGTCAAAACACTGGATAGTTAGTGCTGGGATGCAGCGTCACCAAGACCAGAAGGATCAGATTTCTGCTCAGGAGCTGACTGATCAGTTTGCGGCGCGCCACCCTGCTCACTCGGAGGACGCGGTGGCTTGCCATCCATCAAATCCTGAATCTGCTCCTGGCTAATGGTCTCGAACTTGATCAGCGCCTCGGCCATGGCATGCAGCACGGCCTCGTTTTCGCGTAGAATCGCTTCGGCACGCTGATAGTTTCGATCCAGTAGATCCTTGATTTCACTATCTATTTTCGACGCAGTATCGTCAGACATGTGCTTGGTCTGAGTAACACTGCGGCCGAGAAAGACCTCTTCCTCATCCTCGCTATAACTAAGCGGCCCCAAATGTTCCGAAAGCCCCCACCGCGTCACCATGTTGTGGGCAATTTCAGTCGCCCTTTTAATGTCGTTGGAGGCGCCTGTGGTCACGCCATCGGCACCGAAGATCATCTCTTCGGCGATTCGGCCACCGTATAGGCTGCAGATCTGACTTTCCAGCCGCTGCTTGCTGTAACTGTACCGGTCTTCTTCGGGTAGAAACATGGTGATCCCCAGGGCGCGACCGTGAGGAATGATACTCACCTTGTAGACCGGGTCGTGACTGGGTACCGACAAACCAACAATGGCATGGCCGGCCTCATGGTAAGCGGTGAGTTTTTTCTCCTCCTCACTCATCACCATTGAATGTCGTTCAACGCCCATCATCACCTTGTCTTTAGCACGGTCAAAATCATACATTTCGACCACCCGTTTGTTGGCGCGTGCTGCCAGCAGGGCGGCCTCATTGACGAGATTGGCAAGATCAGCACCGGAAAACCCGGGCGTACCCCTGGCAATCACGTCAACATCAATATTGTCAGCCACCGGCACCTTGCGCATATGTACTTTCAGCACCTGGGCACGACCACGAATATCCGGCAACGCAACGACCACCTGACGATCAAAACGGCCCGGCCTCAACAGCGCAGGATCGAGAACATCTGGCCGGTTGGTCGCAGCAATGACAATGACCCCATCGTTGGCGTCAAAGCCATCCATTTCGACTAATAGCTGGTTGAGGGTCTGCTCCCGCTCATCATGGCCGCCACCAAGACCGGCGCCACGATGCCGACCAACGGCATCAATTTCATCGATAAAGATGATGCAGGGAGCACTTTTTTTGGCCTGTTCAAACATGTCACGAACACGGGAGGCACCAACACCGACAAACATCTCTACAAAGTCGGAACCAGATATGGTGAAGAAAGGCACCTTGGCCTCGCCAGCAATCGCTTTCGCCAGCAGAGTCTTACCGGTACCAGGACTACCAACCATCATTACCCCTCTGGGCAGATGGCCACCGAGACGCTGGAATTTACCTGGATCACGCAGAAACTCGACCAGCTCGTGCACCTCCTCCTTGGCTTCGTCGACGCCGGCAACATCAGCAAAGGTTGTGCGGATCTGGTCTTCGTTGAGCAGTCGGGCACGGCTTTTCCCAAACGGCATGATGCCGCCTTTACCACCACCGCCCTGCATCTGGCGCATGAAATAGACATAGACCGCGATCAGCAACAGAATCGGAAATGACGAAATCAGAATCTGCATCAGGAAGGATTGCCCCTCCGGCGGCTTGGCGTCAATCTCAACACCATTACTGAGCAGGTCATCAATCAACCTGTCATCGCGCGGCGCATACACTTCATAACGCTGTCCACTGCGGCTGAAGACAGTCAGCTCATTACCCTGAATCTGCACCCGCTCGACGGATCCGGATTTAACCTGATCGACAAACTGAGAGTAGGTCACCGGGTTACGGTCACTGTTGCGGGTCGTCAGACTACTGAAAGCACTCATCAGAACCAGAGCAACGACGACCCAGAGAACGATGTTCTTAGCCATTCCGTTCAACGGCATTCACCTTAAATAGATAGAAAATCTCAAATATCGGCTAGCGAGACAATCAACAGACCTGTTCCGCCTACCACTCTACATCGACCAAAGGGTCGGGAAAATTAAATCTGGCCACTAAATGCTGCCGTTGAAATCCATCGCCAGCAGATACTGCTCTGCGCTACTGTCGCGCGATGCCGCCGGTTTGCGCATGACGACACGACCAAAACACAGTGCCAGCTGACGACGATACTCTGCCATGCCCGCACCCTCAAATACCTTGACCAGCATATTACCACCTGGTTTCAGGGTCAGCTGCGCCAATTCCAGCGCCAGTTCCAGCAGCAGCACCATTGCCGGCTGATCCACGGCCTTGATACCCGATAAATTGGGTGCCATATCAGACATTACAAGATCAGCATGCTGACCCTGCAAGCGCGTCAACAAATCATCAAGTACCTGCTGCTGACGAAAATCACCCTGAATAAACTCCACATCGCCCAACGGTTCCATCGGCAGCAGGTCCAGCGCTATGACCCTCCCGCGCCCAGCCAACTTGCGCATCACCACCTGCGACCAACCGCCCGGGGCAGCGCCGAGATCGATCACCGTTGCATTTCGCGGTAGCAGGCGGTCCTTTTCAATAATCTCTAGTAATTTGTAACTTGCACGAGAGCGGTAACCGTCGAGCTGGGCTTTCTGTACCCAGGGGTCATTCAGGTGTCGGTCCATCCAGCGGCGACTGGTACTTTTACTCTTGGCCACCGCCCCCCCAGATCCAGCTCTGCTCAGTTGAGCCTGGAACGGGTTCAAACATACTCGATAGCGATGATTTCGTAATGAATCTCACCACCGGGCGCCGGCACCACTACCTGATCATCGACCTCCTTGCCGATCATCGCCCTGGCAATAGGCGACTGATAGGAGACTTTGCCGGTTTTGATATCAGCCTCGTCGACACCAACGATCTGATAGCGGATCTCTTTGTCTTCATTGACATCAAGCAGCGTCACCGTGGCACCAAAGACCACTCGCCCATCTGCATTGACCGTCGCCGGGTCAATCACATTCGCATTGCCCAGACGCTGCTCAATTTCCGCAATACGGCCCTCGGTAAAGCCCTGCTGTTCACGCGCAGCATGATATTCAGCGTTCTCTTTCAGGTCACCGTGCGCCCGAGCTTCCGCTATCGCTTCGATGATTCGCGGGCGCTCATCATTTTTTAGTCGCTGCAATTCATCCCGCAGCGCATCCTCGCCCTGCCTGGTTATCGGTTCCTTATTCATCTATCTGATCCGTTGTAGAGCTTAAGCTATTGTGGAGCCATTTCAGCGCTCGAACGCTGGTTTCTACTGCCGGCTTCAGCTGCTGCGCCAATGCCTGACAGGTGGCCTCCGCACCAGCCAGTGTGGTGGTATAGGGCACCGCAAAGCGCAGTGCCGCCCGACGAATGGTATAGGAATCATCCACCGCCTGACGCCCTTCGGTGGTATTAACGATAAAACCGATATCGCCGTTGGTAATCATATCAACGATATGGGGGCGACCTTCCGCCACTTTGTTTACCGGGTCACATTGGACCCCCGCCTGACGGAGAAATTCACAGGTTCCGCGTGTCGCCAGCAATTCAAATCCAAAATCGCTCATCGATTTCGCCATTGCAGTCAATTTGTCACGTTTATCAGCATCGCGAACACTAATAAAGGCCCGGCTCGGTTTCGGTAATGGATTGTTGGCGGCTAGCTGCGCCTTGCCATAGGCTTCACCAAAACTGTCGCCAATCCCCATCACTTCACCAGTGGAACGCATTTCCGGTCCCAGTAAAACATCCACCCCCGGAAACTTGTTGAACGGAAACACCGCCTCTTTTACGGAAAAATAGCTTGGCTCTATCGGCTGTAGAAAATTCTGATCAACCAGACTCTCGCCGACCATACAGCGGGCAGCAATTTTCGCCAGTGGTCGCGAGGTCGCCTTGGAGACAAACGGCACAGTACGCGATGCGCGTGGATTCACTTCCAGAATGTAGACCTGGTCACCCTTGATAGCGAACTGGATATTCATCAGCCCAACAACCCCGAGCTCCAGCCCTAACGCAACTGCCTGGCGTTCCATTTCAGCCACCAGTGGTGCTGAAATCGAATAAGGCGGCAGACAACAGGCAGAATCTCCAGAATGAACACCGGCCTGCTCGATATGTTCCATCACCGCACCCAGGGTTACCCGTTCGCCATCACATACGGCATCGACATCGACTTCAACCGCATCGTCGAGAAAACGATCCAGCAGTACCGGCGCGTCATTGCTCACGCTTACCGCATCACGCATGTAACGCCTGAGCTGCTCATCATCGCGGACTATCTCCATCGCCCGCCCGCCAAGCACATAAGAAGGACGCACCACCAACGGGTAACCAACACTGGCAGCACCTGCCAGGGCCTCATCTACCGACGTGGCGATAGCGTTGGGCGGCTGTAGCAGTTGCAGTTTTTCCGCAAGCTGCTGAAAACGCTCGCGATCCTCGGCACGATCGATAGCATCCGGTGAAGTCCCGATGATTGGCGCACCGGCGGCTTCAAGCTCACGCGCCAGTTTCAACGGCGTCTGGCCGCCAAACTGCACAATGATTCCCTCTGGCTGCTCTACCCGCACAACCTCAAGAACATCCTCAGCTGTCAGCGACTCAAAATAGAGCCGGTCAGAGGTATCGTAATCGGTTGAGACGGTCTCAGGATTACAGTTAACCATGATGGTTTCATAACCCGCCTCACGCAGCGCCATCACCGCATGGACGCAGCAGTAGTCAAATTCGATTCCCTGACCGATACGGTTGGGGCCACCGCCAAGAATCATGATTTTTCGGCGGTCGCTCGGCTGCGATTCACACTCCTGCTCATAGCTGGAATACATGTAGGCAGTCGCGGAGGGAAACTCGGCCGCACAGGAGTCGACCCGCTTGAATACCGGGTGGATCTGTTCAGCAAATCGAAACTCCCGAATCGCCGCCTCCTGCTCACCACGCAAATCGGCGATGCGCCGATCTGAAAAACCACAGCGCTTCCAATGACGCAGGGTATCGGCCGCCAGTGGTGCAGCGGCAATCTGCTGCTCCAGCTCGATCAGCTCCATAATCTGATCGAGAAACCAGAGGTCAATACCGGTAATGGCGTAAGCCTCTTCAACACCAAGCCCAGCCCGCAACGCCTCTGCCAGGTGCCAGATTCGACGCGCACCAGGCACCTGTAGATAGTGGCGACGATGGGGATCATCCTCTGCTGCACCATCAGTCCCGATTGGGTCGAAACCGTGGGTACCGATTTCCAGGCCACGCAGTGCTTTCTGCAACGATTCCTTGAAAGTACGGCCAATCGCCATGACCTCGCCAACCGATTTCATCTGCGTGGTCAGTACGGCATCAGCGGCAGGAAATTTCTCAAAATCGAACCGCGGCACCTTGGTGACGACATAATCGATACTGGGCTCAAAGGATGCGGGCGTTACGCCACCAGTAATATCGTTCCCGAGTTCGTCAAGCGTATAACCGACGGCCAGTTTGGCGGCAACCCGCGCAATCGGAAACCCGGTGGCTTTCGAGGCCAGCGCCGATGAGCGCGAAACCCGCGGGTTCATCTCGATCACCACCAGCCGGCCATCCTCCGGGTTGACCGCAAACTGGACGTTGGACCCACCAGTATCTACGCCGATCTCTCGAAGCACTGCCACCGAGGCGTTGCGCATCAGCTGGTATTCCTTGTCGGTCAGCGTTTGCGCCGGTGCCACGGTAATGGAATCGCCGGTGTGTACACCCATCGGGTCAAGGTTTTCGATAGAACAGATAATGATGCAGTTGTCCGCCGAATCGCGAACCACCTCCATCTCAAACTCTTTCCAGCCAAGCACCGACTCTTCAATCAGCAGTTCCCGGGTCGGGGAAAGGTCGAGTCCGCGCTCGCAGATCTCGATAAATTCCTCGCGGTTATAGGCGATACCACCACCACTGCCACCCATGGTGAAGGAGGGCCGAATGATCGTCGGAAACCCGATACCGGCCTGCACCTGGTGTGCCTCTTCCATGCTGTGAGCAATTGCCGCACGTGGCGTCTCCAGGCCAATACGGGTCATTGCTTCCCGAAACCGCTCCCGATCCTCAGCCTTGTCAATGGCGTCTCGACTGGCGCCAATCATCTCTACACCGTGACGCTCGAGGACACCATTGCTGGCCAGATCAAGCGCACAGTTCAGCGCTGTCTGCCCACCCATTGTCGGCAACACCGCATCAGGCCGTTCCTTCTCGATAACCCGCTCCACCGTCTGCCAGGTGATTGGCTCGATATAGACCGCATCAGCCGTTTCCGGATCGGTCATAATGGTCGCCGGATTGGAATTAACCAGGATGACCCGGTAGCCCTCTTCTCGCAGCGCTTTGCAGGCCTGCACACCTGAATAATCAAACTCGCAGGCCTGGCCGATAACAATCGGGCCAGCACCAATAATCAGGATCGATTCAATGTCGTTGCGCTTTGGCAATTGTGCTTTCCTAATCTACGGACCTGGAAACTGGATACACCAGACGTGCACCCATCCGTGGCCACTAACTAATTGCGGGCTTACGCCATCATCCCGGTAAACTGGTCAAAAAGCCCGGCGACATCATGAGGACCAGGACTCGCTTCCGGGTGCCCCTGAAATCCGAACATCGGCAGCTGCTGATGCCGTAACCCCTGAACGGTGCCGTCGAACAGCGAGCGGTGGGTGACCTGCAGCTGGTCAGGGAGGTTCTGTTCCGACACGGTAAAGCCATGGTTCTGGCTGGTAATCATCACCGTCCCGGTCGCCAGGTCCTGAACCGGGTGGTTAGCGCCATGATGGCCAAACTTCATCTTCTCAGTCGTCGCACCAGCGGCAAGCGCCAGTAGCTGGTGACCCAGACAAATTCCGAACAGCGGAATCTTCCGCGCCATCAACTGGCGAATCGCGTCGATAGCGTATCCACAGGGTTCCGGATCACCCGGGCCATTGGAAAGAAACACACCATCAGGGTTCATTGCCAGCACCTGCTCTGCAGGGGTGGAGGCCGGCACACGGACAATCTCGCAGCCACGATCAGTGAGCATGCGCAGAATGTTTTCCTTCACGCCGAAGTCGTAGGCGACCACTTTAAATCGTTTCTCCGCTGGCCGACGAAAGCCACCGGTCAGCTGCCAGCTACCCTCTTCCCAGGTAGTGATTTCAGTGCAGGTCACCGTTTGCGCCAGGTCTTTACCCAACAGGCCATCCCAGGCTTGCGCCTGCGCTATTGCATAATCGACCTGATCGGCGCTGTCAGCATCCTGCGCCGCCAGCAGACAGCCGTTTTGTGCACCACCGTCACGTAGCCTTCTGGTTAACGCGCGGGTGTCGATATCAGCAATCGCCACTACCTGCTGTGCAGCCAGATAGTCGGGCAATGACACCTGGGCACGCCAGTTTCTTGGTTTCGGCGGTAGATCGCGGATGATCAGGCCGGAAGCGTGGATCGCCGGCTGCTCACAATCTTCATCGTTACAGCCAACATTACCGATATGGGGATAAGTCAGCGTCACCAGCTGCTGGCTATAGGAAGGGTCGGTGAGAATCTCCTGATAGCCGGTCAACGCAGTATTGAAAACCACCTCGCCAACGCTCTCTCCAGCAGCACCCACACTTCGACCGGTAAAAACAGTGCCATCGGCAAGCGCAAGAATAGCGGGTTGATGCAAGATGACCTCCATTTACTTCAGGCGCAGAAAAAACGGGATACCCTGCTGGGCACCCCGTTTTAATTAACTAACCAACCCGGTTCTCATTTAAACAACTAGGGATGAACAACTGGGATCAATACTTAGCCCGGTTAAGTGATGACGCGACGCTCTAATCGCTCGCGGCGTGACCGGGATTGGCGGGGCACGATTGTACTCCGCCCGGATGATACTGGTCCAGACCAGAACGGCGCTAAAAACACTGTCAACGTGCACTTCAAAATCACACCACCGGCCGCCAGGAGGGCCCAAATAGCCACGCCTCACTCCGACCACGTGCTATCCGATCAAGCCAGCCCCAGCACGTCACGCATCGAGTAAAGCCCCGGCTTGCGGCCTGCCACCCAGAGCGCCGCACGCACCGCACCGCGTGCAAAGGTCATTCGACTCGACGCCTTATGAGTCAATTCAACACGCTCCCCTTCGCCGGCGAAAAGCACCGTATGGTCACCAACCACGTCACCACCGCGGACCGTAGCAAACCCGATGGTATGCCGATCACGCTCACCAGTCTGCCCCTGCCGACCATACACCGCACAGTCATTCAGATCGCGGTCGAGGGCATCCGCAACCACTTCGCCCAATTTCAAGGCAGTACCGGACGGAGCATCCACTTTGTGGCGATGATGGGCCTCGATAATCTCTACATCATAATCATCACCAAGTGCCCGAGCCGCCGTACGCAGCAGATCAAGCAACACGGTGACGCCGATACTCATATTCGGCGCAAAAACGACCGGAATTTGTTCTGCTGCCCGCTCAATCTCGCTAATCTGCTCACCGGTCAGCCCGGTAGTACCAATGACCATGGCACGACCGGCAACCACACACTGGCGCAAATTCTCGAGAGTTGCCTCGGGCCGGGTAAATTCGATCATTACGTCAAACCGATCAGCAACGTCCGCAACCCGGTCACGCAACTCAACGTTCACCGCACCGATACCGGCAATTTCGCCAACATCCTGTCCGACCAGGGCGTGACCGCCACGCTCAAGCGCAGCACTGATAGTGACGGCCGGTTCCGCCATCGCGGCTTCGATCAGAGTACGGCCCATTCTGCCCGTGGCACCGCTGATTGCCAGTTTTACTGGCACTGTTTCACTGTTCATCGCTACTCAATTTTCAAAAAAAGATTTAACCCGGTCAAACCAGGAACTCTCCTGCGGACTGTGGTGTTCACCCAGTGTTTCACCCAGGTCGAGGAGTAGCTTTTTCTGTTTCTCAGTCAGGTTTACCGGAGTTTCAACCACCACCCGGCAGAGCAGATCACCAACACCAGCACCGCGCACCGATGGCATGCCCTTACCCCGCAGCCTGAATACCCGACCGCTTTGGGTCTCCGCCGGGATGGTCAGGTTAAGGCGACCATTGAGACTTGGCACTTCCAGTTCGCCACCCAGAGCAGCGGTAACCATGCTGATGGGCACTTCGGTATGCAGATTATTCCCGTCGCGCTGAAAAATATCGTGGCGGCGCACATGAGTTTCAACGTAGAGGTCTCCCGGCGGTGCACCAGGCTCTCCGGCCTCACCTTCGCCGGAAAGGCGGATACGATCACCAGTATCAACTCCAGCGGGGATTTTCACCGACAGAGTCCGCGTCTCCTGCACCAGACCTGCGCCATGACACTTGCCGCACGGATCCTTGATCACCTGCCCCTTGCCGCGACAGGTTGGACAGGTCTGCTGAACCGAGAAAAAACCCTGCTGCATGCGCACCTGACCAACACCACCACAGGTTCCACAATTAGCCGGCTGACTACCCTTTTTGGCGCCGCTGCCATTACATTGACCACAGGTGACGCGCTTCGGTATCTCCAGTTTTTTACTGAAACCGCTGGCTGCCTCTTCGAGAGTTATCTCAAGGTCATAGCGCAGATCAGCACCACGGGCCGGGCCACTGCGTCCACCACCAAAAATATCGCTGAACACATCGCCAAAAATATCACCAAAACCACCTCCGCCAGCGCCGCCGCCGGCTGACTGGCCATCCACCCCGGCCCAGCCGAACTGATCGTAGCGGGCTTTCTTTTCCGGGTCGGAAAGTACATCGTAAGCCAGCTGCGCTTCCTTGAATTTCTCCTCGGTCTCAGGACTGTCGGGGTTACGATCAGGGTGAAACTTCATCGCCAGACGGCGGTAGGCCTTTTTGATCTCACGATCATCGGCACCGCGATCAACACCCAGTATTTCGTAACAATCCCGTTTTGACATGTCGCTTTTTAACCCTTCTGGTTATTGCTCTAATTCGTGCACTGCTGATCGCAGGCCCCTGAAACAGCAAACGCCACCGGTCGATAAACTCCCGGTGGCGTTCAACCATTTCGGATCATTCGGGCACCCTGGCTTATTTGATACCCACTATCCTGATACCCGCTCCCGGGCCCGTTTACTTGTCGTCTTTAACCTCTTCAAACTCCGCGTCAACCACATCACCATCGGCGCCACCCTGTTCAGGGGCACCCTCAGCCGCCGCACCACCGGCTGCCTCGGCTTCGCGGGCGTAAAGTTTCTCCGCCAGTTTCTGCGCAGCGGTCATTAACGCTGCTGTGGCAGTTTCAATCGCCTCTTTATCCCCGCCTTCCAGCTCTTTCTCAAGAGCGGCAATCGCCTCTTCAGCAGCGGTCACATCGGCGGCATCCGCCTCATCACCCAGGTCGGTAATGGTTTTACGCACGGTATGGATGGCCTGGTCCGCGCTGTTACGCGCATTGACCATCTCCACCGCCTGGCGATCATCATCAGCATGGGCCTGGGCGTCCTGCACCATCGCCTCAATCTCTTCATCACTCAGGCCACTGGAGGCTTTGATGACAATATCCTGCTTTTTGCCAGTCGCCTTATCGGTGGCTGAAACATTGAGAATTCCGTTGGCATCAAGATCAAAGACCACCTCGATCTGCGGCATCCCACGGGCTGCCGGCGGAATGCCTTCCAGATTAAACTGACCAAGGGATTTATTGCCGCTGGCCAGCTCACGCTCACCCTGTAAGACATGGACCGTTACCGCAGTCTGGTTGTCATCAGCGGTGGAGAAAACCTGGTCCGCACGGGTCGGGATGGTGGTGTTTTTGTCGATCAGCTTGGTCATCACTCCACCCATGGTCTCAATACCGAGAGACAGCGGAGTCACATCCAGCAACAACACGTCAGTCACGTCACCACCAAGCACCGCACCCTGTACCGCAGCACCAACGGCTACCGCCTCATCGGGATTAACATCCTTGCGCGGCTCCTTGCCAAACAGCTCTTTAACAGCATCCTGAACCTTCGGCATGCGCGTCTGGCCACCGACCAGGATCACCTCGTTGATATCACTGGCGGACAGACCCGCATCGTTCAGGGCGGTACGACACGGCCCCAGACTGCGTTCAATCAGATCTTCAACCAACGATTCCAGCTTGGCACGGGTCAACTTGACATTGAGATGTTTCGGACCCGACGCATCAGCGGTGATGTAAGGCAGGTTGACATCGGTCTGCTGCGCTGACGTCAGTTCGATTTTCGCTTTTTCAGCCGCTTCCTTAAGCCGCTGCAGCGCCAGGGGATCGTTACGCAGGTCCAGCCCGTTATCTTTCTGAAACTGGTCAGCCAGGTAATTCATCAGCCGCAGGTCAAAATCCTCACCGCCCAGAAAGGTATCACCATTGGTTGAGAGCACCTCGAACTGATGCTCACCATCGACTTCGGCGATCTCGATGATAGAGATATCGAAAGTTCCACCGCCCAGGTCAAACACAGCCACAGTAGAGTCACCGGTTTTCTTGTCGAGACCGAAAGCCAGCGCCGCAGCAGTCGGCTCATTGATAATCCGCTTCACCTCCAGACCAGCGATACGTCCGGCATCCTTGGTAGCCTGACGCTGCGAATCGTCAAAATAGGCCGGCACAGTAATAACCGCCTCGGTGACTTCTTCGCCGAGATAATCTTCGGCGGTTTTTTTCATCTTCTGCAGCACACGTGCAGAAACTTCCGGGGGCGACATTTTCTTACCCTTAGCCTCCACCCAGGCGTCACCATTATCGGCTTTGACTACCTTGTAAGGCACAATTTTCAGGTCTTCCTGCACCACATCGTCATCAAAACGACGGCCGATCAACCGTTTGACTGCAAACAGGGTGTCATGAGGATTAGTGACCGCCTGACGCTTGGCAGCAGCACCAACCAACACCTCCTCGTCGGTAAATGCCACGATTGACGGGGTGGTGCGATCACCCTCCGCGTTCTCAATTACTCTCGGGGAACTACCTTCCATCACTGCGACGCAGGAGTTGGTTGTACCCAGATCGATGCCGATAATTTTGCCCATTCAACTTTCTCCGTTGAGGATGCCCTGGCGGGCTGAACACATGGTTCATTAAAACGATTTGCTTCGGGTGAAAACCCCGGTTAACGCTCAAGTCGGGGCGGACCTCCGGATTTTCAAGTCTGCACTGTAATTATTTGGCGGTACTGATTCTCCGCGACGGCGCGCTGCTCCAGATTACGGCAGACCGCTACCAGGCCAGTCCCTGAATCAGGATTCCCAATTCAGGTTGCCCTGCCCTGATCCGGCGCCATTGATCAACGCGGGACAGATAGCGCCGGTAGGAAGGCTCTGCTTGCCCACGCTATTCAGTGGCTTTGGAAACCACCACCATCGCCGGCCGCAGTAGCCGGTCATGCAGTTGATAACCCTTCTGCACCACCTGCAGCACATGATTGGGTTCAACCTCGTCACTCGGTTGCATGGTCATCGCCTGATGCAAATCCGGGTTAAAGGCTTCGCCCTGCGGGTCAACGCGGGTGACATCATTTTTTTCCAGCACCGTGATGAGCAGATCAAAGGTCATGCGCACACCTTCAACCTCCGCCTGCTCATCGTCACTATTCGCAAGTGCCAGTTCAAGGCTGTCGGCCACCTGCAGCAGATCACGCAGCAGTTTTTCGCTACCAAATTTATGCGCGTTCTGCACATCACGCTGTGACCGACGGCGTACATTTTCCAGTTCCGCGACCGCTCTCAACGCAGCGTCTTTCTGCTCTGCCGCGTCGGCTAATGCCGCCTGCAGCTGCTGCTCCAGGCTGGCCGGCTCACCGGCTTGCACCTCTTCGCTCTGAGCCTGTTCAGCGTCCTGCCCTGAACCTGGCTGGTCTGAACCTGGCTGCTCTGATTCAACAGGCTGTTCAGTACCGTCGACAGATTCTGCTGACTGCTCGTCATCGGATTCCGGGGGTTGCGATTGCTGGTTCATCTCACTTTCCATCATCTTTTTCGTTTAACTCCTGCAGTTGGACCAACCGCGCATTTCAATCATTAACAGGGGTACGCGGTAGCCTGGATCGCATTGTGCCGGCTTTGATATGGGGCTGCGTAGCCACCGATTCAAGAGTCGTTGCAACTCCGCACAGGCAAAAACCGGGTAACGGATAACGAAATGTTGCCCGGATCAGCAGCAACCAGGCCTAACCGGTCAAGAATGGTCATCGATTCATCGCGGCTCCAACCAGCCTAGCGGTCACATCCACCAGCGATACCACCCGGTCATAGGCCATGCGCGTCGGTCCGACCACTCCAAGCACGCCCAATACCTCCCCGGCAACCTCGTATGGGGCAGCAACCAGGGAGTAATCTTCATAAAAACTGAATTCGGAACCGCTACCGATAAACACCTGCACACCCCTGGCATCGACACAACTGTCCAGCAATGCCAGCATTGACTGCCGTTCATCAAAAGCGGCAAAAAGTTCGCGCAGCCGTTCCATGTCACCAGGGCGGGTGGTTTCCGCCAGCAAATTGGACTCACCTCGCAACAGCAGGTGTTCCTGATCGGCGTCCTCGCTAACCAGTTGATTGGCAAGGTCAGTCACCGCCTGCATGGAGTTAATTACCTGGTCACGCAATTCCTGCAGGTGCCCGGCGAGCCAGTGGCGCATCTCTTCAAGAGTCTTGCCGACGCAGTGCTCAGCAAGAAACTGCCCGGCAGTTCGCAGGTCATCTCTGCTATAGCTCTGTTCGGCATAGATCATCCGGTTGCTGACGGTACCGTCAGCAGTGACCAGCACCGCCATGATGCGCTCCTGCGAAAGCCCGATGAACTCAATGTGCGCAAGCGTTTTACGCTGCGCCCGAGGCATTGCCACCAGCCCCGCCAGTTGACTGATTTCCGCCAGCATCGTGGTGGCCGACCGCATCAGTTCATCGACCGGAGAATTGACCATCAGTTCGCCCTGAACCTGCTGCAACTCACTTGTCGTCAATGGCTTCACCGTTAGCAACGAATCGACAAACAGCCGCAGACCAGCATCAGTAGGTACGCGCCCGGCGGAAGTATGCGGCGACTTCAGCAAACCAAGATGTTCAAGCTCCCCCATGATGTTGCGCACCGTCGCCGAACTAAGCCCAAGTCCGGCACGATCAGCCAGAGTTTTCGAACCGACCGGCAGGCCATCGCTGAGATAGCTTTCCACCAGCCCCTTGAACAGCACCAGTGCACGCTCCTCACTCTTTAACTCAGTCATAACTTCCTCTCCGGGGCAGTCCCGCAATCCAGATAGGCTACCCGCTTGCCGAACCAGCGCGCAGCTGCCAGCCACCGCGCTCTCACGACAATAGTTTTAACCGTTCTCTCAATCGCTATCCGGGGAAATAGCAAGGTGATTAAATGTTGTTCAACCGTCATTGACCGGTCCGCAGAACGTCGTGGTAGAGTGGCCGGGGCGAGGCACCGAACCATCCGCAACTGCACACTCACGTTACCAACTGGAGAGACCCGAAACGCCAACGACCCTTAGCCCTGCAGTCGGACCACTCAGACCTAAATAATAGCCCCTTAACCGGCTCGACGAGAACCGGTTTAACAGGGTTGCGACTATGCCTCTATGGCAGGAACAACTTTTGGATACCTCACTTTTCAACAAGATTGGCGTTGTCTACCAGAAACAGTCGGATACCACCCGATTGGCGACCGACCGACTGCGCGCCTTTCTCTCCAGACAGCCGGTCACGGTTACCGAATCAGTCATTTCCGCCCACCCGCAGCAGAACGACCTCCACCTGACTGACCCAGAAGCCCTGCACGGCTCTGATCTGGTGATCGTCGTTGGTGGCGATGGCACCATGCTCTGTGCCGCGCGAGCTCTGGCAGCGGCGGACATTCCCCTGCTCTGCATTAACCTCGGCCGCCTCGGCTTCCTGGCGGACATCCCCCTGGAGCAGATGGAACCGGTTCTCGCCGGCATCTTTGCTGGAGAATTGTTCGAAGAACAGCGTCAACTGCTGGATATGGAGATTCTGCGCGATGAGCAGGTAATCACCGCACACACCGCTTTTAACGATGTGGTGCTGCACAAGTGGGATAGCTTGCGCATGATTGAGTTCGAGACCTTTATCGATGGTCGCTCGGTCAACCGCCAGCGTGCGGACGGGCTGGTCATCAGCACGCCAACAGGTTCCACGGCCTATGCCCTGTCTTCGGGTGGACCCATCGCCTATCCTTCGATGGATGCGGTGTTACTGGTACCGGTTAGCCCCCACGCGATGGGCGTTCGGCCGATGGTGGTGCCGGGCAACAGCGCAATAGAAGTACGGTTGATTCCCGGCTCTAACGAGCAAACCCGCATTTCATACGATGGCCAGGGCAACCTGCAGATGCTCGATGGGGATCTACTGCGGGTCACTGCCAGTAACCACCGCATTAAACTGATTCACCCTGCCGACTACGACTATTTTGAAATCCTGCGCACCAAACTGCACTGGGGCAAATAGCCTGGTGGGTAGTCGCTGTTCACCAACCTTGAGACAATCCGTCTGTAAATCGCCACACCAACCATGCTGACCGATCTCTCTATCAATAACCTGGCGGTTGTCGAGGCTGCCGAGATTGAGTTCGACGCTGGCCTGACCACCCTCACCGGCGAAACCGGCGCCGGCAAATCCATTCTGATTCACTCGCTGCTGCTGGTACTCGGCGAACGGGCCAGCGCAGACGCCGTTCGTAGCGGTGCCAAACGGGCGGAAGTGAGTGCGCTGTTCGATCTTGCCGACAGCCCTGCTGCCCTTGAATGGCTGCGGGAGCAGGAACTTGATGACGGTGACGAATGCCAGTTGCGGCGCACTTTAAGCGCCGAAGGCCGCTCGCGCAGCTATATCAACAGCCAACCGGTGCCCACCGCTCGCGTACGCGAACTGGGTGCCCTGTTGATGGATATTCACGGCCAGCATGAATATCAACAACTGATGAAAAGCGATTCACAGGCAGCCCTGCTTGATGGATTTGCTGGCAACGATGAACTGCTGGGTCAACTGGCCGACGGCTACAGCCGCTGGCATCAGATTGATCAGCGCTACCAGCAGCTCGAGGCGCAGCAAACCGATCAGAGCCAGGCGATAGAGCTGATCACCTTCCAGCTTAATGAGCTGCAGTCCCTGCTGGAAGATAGCGACACCGACAGTTGGCCGGAACAGTGGCAACAGATTCAACAGGAACACCAGCGCGCCAAACACGCTCGCGGCCTCATTGAGGGCTGTCAGCAGTTACTGCAGCTCCTTGATGAAGGAGAGGTCAACGCAACGACCCTACTCAGCGCCGCCAGCAACCAGTTCTCACAACTGTGTGAAATCGATGCCGATCTCGAACCGATCGCCCGGTTGGTCGATGAAGCGGATATTCAACTGCGCGAAGCGCTGCACAGTCTTTCCCGTTACAGCGACCGTCTCGACCTTGACCCACAACGACTCAGCTGGCTGGAAGAGCGCATCAGTAGTGCCATCAGCCTGGCGCGCAAACATCAGTGTGAAGCGGTACAACTGGCCGAGCGATCAGACTCCCTGCAGGCCGAACTCACTGCCATCGAACATAGCGACGAGGCGCTTACCGATCTCGCCCGGCAGCGTAGCGAAGCACTGGCAGACTATCTGCAACTGGCGCAGCAGCTGAGCGGTGCGCGACAAACCGCAGCTTTAACGCTGGCCGACCAGGTAAACCAGCTACTGCAGAAGCTTGGTATGGCAGATGCCAGCCTACAGATTGATCTTGCAGCCCGCGATGACCGGACACCCCACCCGGCAGGGCTGGAGAAGGTTAACTATCTGTTTAGCGCCAACCCCGGTATGCGTCCCGGACCGCTAGCGCGTATCGCCTCCGGCGGTGAACTGTCGCGGATCAGCCTTGCCCTGCAGGTTGCCGCCAAGGGCCAGAGCAGCGTCTCCACGCTGGTATTTGATGAGGTGGATGTCGGTGTCGGCGGCGCGGTCGCGGAAATCGTCGGCCAGCTGTTACGCCAGCTAGGTACACAGCGTCAGGTAATCTGCATCACCCACCTGCCGCAGGTGGCGGCACAGGGACACCGGCAGACCAAAATCAGCAAATCAACCGACGGCCAGAGCAGCTCCACCAGAGTCGAACCACTGGACGAGAACGCTCGAATCGAGGAAATTGCCAGAATGCTCGCCGGCATTGAACTGACCGATGAATCAATTGCCCACGCAGAGCAGATGCTCAACCACAGCAACAGCCCGGACTCCATCGCCGGCTGACCCAAACAGACACGCCATCAATGAAGCAACCTGATAACCCCGAACCTTCCGATCCAACCCCAGCCAGCTCCGTACTGGTACTGCGGGAGGCCACCATCGGCGATGCCCGCGCCATACATGAACTGCTGGTCTATTACTCAAGCAGGGGCAACCTGCTGCCACGCACCCATGACAATATCTGCCGGCACATTCGCGACTTCATGGTTCTGGAACAGGACGGTGCCATTCTCGCCACCGGGGCACTGGAAATCATGTCGGAAAAACTGGCTGAAATCCGCAGCCTGGTAGTGGCACCCGAGCAACAGCGCCGGGGCCTCGGGCAACAGGTCGCCAGTCAATTAATCAAGGTCGCAACCCACACCGGTCTACAGCGGGTAATGGCACTGACCTATGTGCCCGGGTTCTTCACCGCGCTGGGGTTTAAAGAAGTTGAACGGGAAACCCTGCCGGAGAAAATCTGGCAGGTCTGCGTGAAGTGTTACAAATACAACCGCTGCGATGAAATTGCGGTGATTCTGGAGCTGGACCGCCCCTGAACCGGCGCTGAACCCGCCCTGAGTTAAATAAAAGCCGCCGCGACCCTGTCAGCTGCGGTCCTCTTCCTGCGCCTGACAATCCGCACAAATACCCTGAATATTCAAGGTGTGGTGAACAATACGGAAACCGTAGCGGCGCGCCACGTCCCGCTGCGCCTGCTCGATCACTTCATCAACAAATTCCTGAATCGCCCCACAGCGGTCGCACACCAGGTGATCATGATGATCCTGGCCCTCACTGACCCCCAGCTCGAACAGCGAGCGATCACCCTCAAAATGGTGGCGGGTCACCAGTCGCGCTGACTCAAACTGAGTCAACACCCGATAGATGGTCGCCAGCCCCACCTCTTCGTTCTCCGCCAGCATCGACTTGTAAATGTCTTCCGCGCTGAGATGACGCTCGGCGCTGCGTTCAAGAAACTCTAGAATTTTTATCCGCGGCAAGGTGGCCTTGAGGCCTGCCGCGCGCAGCACAGCGCTGGAACTCATTATTTTTTCCGTAGGGCCGGAAGACCCCGGCTCAATTCAAGCAATACCTCCCTACCGCAACACCGCTTCAGAAGGGCGCAGCTGCTACGGTAGGGCCATACAGACAACCAACACCGTGGTGCTTGTTGCCGGTCATCGTCAGTTATAGACAGGCACAGGCCGCCACCACGAAAATCAGCAACCAGCTCACCGGGTGAGCCTGCCTTACAACCGACAGATCAGGCAAATCGTAATCTACAATTGGCCACCCATCGGTGATTAGTTAGACTAGCAGAATCAACGGCACGGTTCTATCAGTACGGGCGATAACAACGCCTGACAGGAAGCGGGTGAAAGCTCTGGAAGACTATCAATCCAGACCCACCATTTGCCAATAACCGAATCGCTAACCCAGAGACCAGTATCGTGCTCAAGCACCTCCAGCAGAGTGAACTTCCAATTCCTACCGCCACCAGCACAACTTTATTGCTGCTTACATCGCTGCTGGTCGGTTGCAACGGCTATCTCCCGAAAATGCCAGAGGTGCCCACCGTACAGGTGTTCAAAATCGACATCGCCCAGGGCAACATCATCGATGCTGACGCCCTCGGCCGTTTAGCGCTCGGTATGTCGCAAAAAAGTGTCCGCCTGCTATTGGGGACACCACTGATTATCGATCCATTTAACGCAAACCGTTGGGACTACATCTACAACTTCCAGCCCGGCGGCGAAGAGCGCCAACAGCGCCAGGTCACCCTGCTGTTTGACGATCAGGGTCAACTGACAGAGATTGGCGGCGATGTAGTCGGCGAGCTTCGCACCAGGCCAATGCAGGTTGCGCGCGGCAACATCACCGTATCGGTACCACCACGAGAAACGGTCGAGAAGAAGGGGTTCTGGCACAATTTGAGACTTAAAGTCCCGTTTGTGGGCGGCGAAGAGGACACGACACCGCAACATCGCTCAATCGCCCGGGTTGCTGCAGCACAGCAGGGCTATGAGTTGATCAGCGCGCCCCAGCAGGTCGATAGCAATGTTATCAACGATCAACTTGGTGTGATGGAATCAGCCACTGCACCGGCGCCGAGCTTCACCCTGAGTGCCGGACAGTCCCTCGCCGATATCGAAGCTACGGCGGACCCGGAAATTGAACCAGAAGTTACCAGAACAGAGCAGCCGCTTGATGATAAATCCGGTCTGTTTGACGGCCTGCTGCGTAAAATCGGCGGATAGTCACTACTTTTCGCTAACCACTACGCATAAAAAAAGCCGGTGAATGTGGGGACATTCACCGGCCAACACTTTGCCCGTTAAGGGAGGGAAACGGGCTACCATCAGAGGTCGCTAATTAAGACGTCCACCCGTCCGGCAAGTTCCCCCGTCACTGAAAATAATTGCACAAAGTTAGCGCGAATCGTGCGGAAAAACAGCCGAAACCCTGCACCATAAAGGGATTCAGACGACTCAGATCACTGAAAATTAATTTTGCCGGTGACCGCTACAAAGCGCACAAAAGCATCTGCAAAAGCCCCCGTACCGGCAGCAGCTTTAGCCATCTTCGCCAGACTTTTTTTGCTCAGCTTCAGCCCGTTTCTTCTTCTCCGCCCGCTGGCGCCGACTCGCCTTCGGGTCGGCAATCAACGGCCGGTAAATCTCCACCCGGTCACCCTCCAGCAAAGGATCATCCAGGTCGGCAATCTGCGAGAAAACGCCCACCTTGTTAACGGCCAGATCAATCTCTGGAAACTCCTCAAGAATGCCGGAACGCTCTATTGCCAACCTCACCGTCACCGGCTGCGGCAACTCCAGCGCAATCAGCCGCTGATGCTCTGGCAGTGCATAGGCCACCTCAACCCGCATCAGCATCTCCGGGGTCACCGCTCAAACTGGCTGGTGTTACCAGCACCTGGCGCGCCCGCTGGGAGAACAGATCAACCAGCGAATCTGCCACCTTTTCGAGTATCGGGCCTGCGGTCATCTCCAGTATCCGCCCCGCCAGGGCAAACTCCAGCTGCATGGTGACCCGGCAACCACTCATAGAGTCGGACTCAAGCGGATCAAACAGCCAGTGACCGCGCAATCGCCTGAACGGCCCACTCACCAGCTGGATGTGAATCTCCCGCCCTGGCACCAGCAGGTTACGCGTAGTAAAGGACTTGTGCAGCGCCTTTAGCGCCAGATCCAGGGTCGCCACCATTTCCGTTTCGTTGCGGCTTTCCACTCGCGCGCTCGTGCAGGCGCAGGTTGAGC